>WBZR01000219.1_pt1 | contig 97948 bp, 75 predicted proteins | sample 5204231 | NCBI WGS metagenome assembly WBZR01 (sample SAMN12412403, study PRJNA552823) | activated sludge metagenome | isolation source: activated sludge from anammox sidestream of wastewater treatment plant... | place: USA: Virginia | collected 2017-08
CCTTATCCAACTCACAATAATGCTTTTTATAACTCAGCAGCCCACAACCAATCAGGCTGGGAAGCAATAAAAGAACCCCTCCGTATGCCAAAGTTTGAGATGGCTGAAACCTGATCGGAGTGGAAAGTAGTTCTCTTCTACTGGCGCTGGAGCGTTCGTCTATCCAGTTGGCAGCAATGCCAAAAAAATCAGCTGCATCTACAAATTCTATATTTCGCTGGGAGGGAAGACTATACTCGATACTTGAGGTTACAGGCTTTCCTTCCTCACTTTTTTTTAACTTGGCATTGCCCACCTCACGGGCTATCTTTGCTACAGGAACGCTTTGGTTAAGTAAAGCCTGAACCTCGTCCATCGCGTCTTCATTAAGCTTCTGGTAACCACCACGCTTTTATTCACGACGAAAATACCAATCGCTGCCTTTTTGTCGATACGCCTTAGCATATCGTTGAACGCTACGCATTGGAATTCCTAATGCGTCGGATAGCTCCCGGCAACTGCATAGGTTCATTTCAACCAAATTGCCCAAGATATACCGGTAGTGATTTAAGTCAGATTGCTCATGGCAGAATATTGGAGAACCATTATGAAGATAGAATACTGTTTCCTCTTTTATAAGTACTCCTAGAGTGGCGTTGATCAATTTGGTCTTTTCAGGAAAAAGGGGAAGTTGCATTTGCATGGCCTTATTGCATTTGTACGCCAGGCTAAATTACGGCAACATTATCTATTTACCAAGTTTTAAGCGCATAGGTCAGGATCTCTGAATCTACTAATTAATCATATCTCAGAAATTTTTACATATAATTTCTACCTTTGATAAAACCTTTATATGTCTTTTAGTGAAGATTCCAGGGTAAAAATTCCGGCATTACTGCATCTGATGCGGTTGGGATATGCGTATATCCCACGTACAAAGCAGGATAGAATGCCGGATACCAACATCTTCAGCGATATTTTTACGGAGAGTATCATGCGGATCAATCCGACGGTGGAAGAACGGGAAGTGAAGAAATTGTTGGAGGAAGTTAGTCTGGAACTGGATTATGAGGATCTGGGCAAGAAATTTTATGACCGGCTGGTCAGTATGTCCGGGATTAAACTCATTGATTTTAAGGATTTTAACAATAACAGCTTCCATGTTACTACAGAATTGTCGTGCAGGAACGGCGAAGAAGAATTCCGACCCGACATTACGGTGCTGATCAACGGCATGCCGCTCGCATTTATCGAAGTCAAAAAGCCGCACAATAAGGAAGGCATCATCCAGGAACGCGAACGAATCAACCGGAGATTTAAGAAGAAGGTGTTCCGAAAGTTTGTCAATATCACGCAGTTCATGATTTTTTCCAATAATATGGAATACGAAGATGGCGTGGTGGAGCCGGTTTTCGGAGCGTTTTATGCCACACCGGCTTACGCCAATCTGAAATTCAATTACTTCAGAGAAGATCCGGATTTTCCGGTGAAAGGCAATCTGAAGACGTTGGAGGACAAGACGGAATATGACGTCCTGAGAGACAATAACCTGACGGTCATCAAAAACAGTCCGGAATTTATCACCAACAAAGGCTACAATACGCCTACCAACCGGATCCTCACTTCCATGTTCAGCCGGGAAAGACTGGCTTTTATCATCAAATACAGCATTGCCTATGTAGATGAAACCAAGGCCGACGGTTCGCCCGACAAACAAAAGCACATCATGCGCTATCCACAGATGTTTGCGACCATGGCCATCGCCAAACGGCTGGATGAAGGCGGCGACAAAGGCATCATCTGGCATACACAAGGCTCGGGCAAGACGGCGCTGGCTTTCTACAATGTGAGGTTTCTTACCGATTATTATCAGAGACAAAATACCATTCCCAAGTTTTATTTTGTGGTGGATCGGATAGACCTGCTAAATCAGGCACAAACGGAATTCGCCAACCGGGGATTAAGGGTGAAAACCGTCAATTCCAGAGAGGATTTTGCGCGGGAACTTAGAGTGGTGGGCGCCTTGCACAATGAAGAAGGAAGCCCGGAAATCACTGTAATCAACATCCAGAAATTTAGCGAAGATTCGACTGCCATTACGGAACTGGAGTACGATATCAACACCCAAAAGGTTTACTTCATCGATGAGGCGCATCGGTCTTATAATCCCAAAGGCAGCTTTCTCGCCAATATGATCAATTCGGACCGAAAGGCAGTAAAAATCGCGCTGACTGGGACACCATTGCTCCGGGATGTGGCCAAAAATTATGATTCCAAAGGCATTTTCGGAAATTATATCCACAAATATTATTACAACCGGTCTATCGCCGACGGATATACGCTACGACTGATCCGGGAAGAGATTGAAGGCAGTTATAAAGCCCGGATGCAGGAAATGATGCAGCAGATCCAAATCCTGAAAGGCGAACTCAAATCCAAGGACATCTTTGCACATCCGCGATTTGTGGAAGGCCTGCTGGAGTATATTACCGGAGATTTGTCAGAATTTAGAAACAAATGGCGGGACAATTCCCTCGGTGCCATGGTAGTTTGTGATTCTTCGGCACAGGCGAGAGAGCTTTTCCGCCAATTTGAAATAAAGTACGGCACTCAGGAAACGGTAGTCCCGTCTTTAGCCGCAGATAGCAAAAAGACCATTCGTTTTGAAGCCAAAGAACAGCTTTCAGCGGCGCTGATCCTGCATGATGAGAATGATAAAAGCACCCGGAAAGATCAGGTCAAAGCCTTTAAACGAGGAGAAATCGACATCCTTTTTGTTTACAATATGCTGCTGACCGGATTCAATGCGCCCCGATTGAAAAAGCTGTATCTCGCCAGGGTGATTCAAGACCATAACCTGTTGCAGACTCTGACTAGGGTCAACAGGCCGTACAAGGATTCCCGATATGGCTATGTCGTGGATTTTGCGGATATATCCCAAGCCTTTGAACGTACCAACCGGTTGTATTTTGAAGAACTACAGACGCAATTGGGAGATGATTTGCCCTTTTACGACAACATCTTTAAGACAGAGGCCGAAATCAAACGCGATTTAGAAGAGATCAGCGAAAATCTTTTCCGATTCAATACCGACAACCGGGAGATATTTTCCCGACAGATTGAGGCTATCAGTGACCTGTCCGAATTGAAAAAACTGATCCATTCATTGCTGACGGCCAAAGAATTGAAAAGCCTTATTGTCGCCAATGGTTTCGATATGCCCGATGCCCTGGAGAATATCCACCTTTGGAATCAGTTGCTGCGGATTGTTCAGGGGCGGGTCGATAATCTCAATTTTGTGGATAATCTGGAAAGGGGCAATGAAACCCAAAATCTTCTGAATTCGGCGATGGAAGACATTATATTCCGTTTTTTGAAGATCGGCGAGGAAGAACTCAAGCTGGCGGATGAGGTCAAAGACCAAATGAGAGAGACCCGCGAACAGTTAGGCCTGAATTTTGACCGGGAAGCGCCAGAATTTGTCAGTCTTTATGATGAATTTGTCCGATTGTTCCAAAAGAAAAACCTGAGCGACATGGATCAGCAACATTTGACCGAAAATATGCTTATGCTGCGGAAGATTTATGACAAGGCCAAAGAAATCAATCGTAATAATGATTTGCTGAAAGCCAAATATGAAAACGATGAAAAATATGCCCGTATCCATAAAAGGCTGATGGAAAAAGGTGAACTCACCGAAAAGGAATCCAAGCTGCTGCAAGCACTCATGGACGTAAAAAAGGAGATTGACGCAAAACTGGAAAATCAGGAAGATTTGATCACCAATGAAGCTTTCTTTGAGAGAAATGTCTTGCAGTCGGTGGTGCAGCACTTCAAAAACAGCGGCCGGATCAACCTGACGTATCCGGCTGCCGAAAGCATCAAAAGCCTGGTGGCGCGTGAATATTTCATGCAATACAACCCAGCTTATTATCCTAACTCTATTTAATCAAGCCATAAAGCGATGACCCAAGACCTGCGATTTATCACCAAAACCAAGGACCTGATTGACGGCCTGAAAAGCGTCTGCGCCAATTACGGTTTGGGTAATGACGGCAACGAATTCAAGATCATTACTCAGGTTTTTCTGTATAAATTTCTCAATGACAAATTCCGGTATGAAGTCAAAAAGGAATATCCCGAATTTGCAAGTGCCGGCCATTTCCATAACGCCCTGGAAGCCAAAAGCCAAAATGCGGATGAATACAACTTCCTGCTGGCGTCTCTGGACCCCAATATCCCGAGATTGTATCCGCATCAGTTGATCGAGTACTTGTTTAACCGGCAGAACGAAGGGGATTTTGCCAAGCTGTTTGACGATACGCTGCGGGAGATCAGCATCGAAAATGCCGATATATTTTCCGTCAAATCCTATTCCGGTTCCAAGGATATCCTGTTTGACGAGCTGAGCCAGTTCATCTCGGATGCTTCCCAGCGGGACGGCTTCTGTAAGGCGCTTATCAATAAGCTCTTTGAGTTCAGTTTTGAAGAGATGTTTGACGAGAAATACGACTTTTTCGCCACTATTTTCGAGTATCTGATCAAAGATTACAACAGCGATTCTGGCGGCAAATATGCCGAGTATTATACGCCGCATGCCGTCGCGCGCATCATGGCCAACATATTGGTGCCGGAGCCGGTCAGGGATGTCCGGATCTATGACCCAAGTGCGGGTTCGGGCACGCTGTTGATGAGCCTGGCGCATAAAATCGGGGAGCAGCACTGCACCATTTATTCGGAAGATATCTCCCAGAAGTCGAGCAATATGCTCCGGCTGAATCTGATTCTCAACGGGCTCACGCACAGTATCCCCAATATCATCCGGACCAATACCATCGCCAATCCGTATTATCTGAGCCAAAAGTTTGATTATACGGTGTCCAATCCGCCGTTTAAGCTGGATTTTTCCGATTTCAGGGATGATCTGGAGAAGGACGCCTTCAAGGAACGGTTCTTTGCCGGAATACCCAATATTCCCCAGAAGAAGAAAGAATCCATGGCGATTTACCTGATGTTTATCCAGCATATCATGTACAGCATGAGTGACAAAGGAAAGGCAGCCGTAGTCGTCCCCACCGGATTTATCACGGCACAAAGCGGCATCGAAAATAAGATCAGAACACAACTGATCGAACGCGGCTGGCTGCGGGGTGTGGTGAGTATGCCGAGCAATATATTCGCGAGTACGGGCACCAATGTGTCGGTGTTGTTTTTGGACAAAGAAGCCGATCGGGAGCGCATCGTACTGATGGATGCATCGAAATTGGGAGACACCGTAAAAGACGGCAAAAATCAGCGGACGGTCTTGACTGCGGAAGAAGAAAACCGCATCATCGATACCTTCAATCAAAAAGCAGCGGTCGAGGATCTCTCGGTGGTAGTGACTTCCGAAGAGATCCGGCAAAAGAATTATTCCCTGTCAGCAGGTCAGTATTTTGAGATCAAGATAGAATACGTGGACATTACGGCGGAGGAGTTCCGGGAAAAGTTGGATGGATTTGACAGTCGGCTGGAAGCGCTTTTTGCGGAGGGGGAGAGTTTGGATGAGGAGATAAGGAGGAATTTGAAGGGGTTGATAATTTCTTGATTATGATGAATGCAAGAGAACTCATAAAGATTTTAAACACAACTGATGAATGCAGTAATATAGAAGCCAAAAAGGGCTCTGATATCGGCAAAGCTATTTTGGAAACAGTTTGTGCGTATAGTAATGAGCCGGATTTAGGTGGCGGCTATTTGCTTTTAGGGGTAGAAAAGGAAGAAATCACTGAGAGCCTTTTCCCAGAATACGTTGTGACTGGTATCCCTGCAGAACGGTCTGATAAGATTCAATCCGATTTAGCATCTCAATGTGGTGATATTTTCAACAGGCCTGTCAGACCTCAGATAAACGTTGAAACGATTAATAACAAATTGGTTATTGTTGTTTTTATTGAAGAATTGTCTTCAGAGCAAAAACCGCTATATTTTAAAAATAGAGGCTTACCACAAGGAGCATACAGGCGTATAGGTTCATCTGATGTGAAAGGCACTGAGGATGATTTGTCTATTTATTTTCAGTCCAATGATAGTTTTGACAGTTCCATTGTAAAAGGAGCAAGCTTGGATGATTTGTCTGATGATAATATTCAACTATACAGAAAACTGAGAGCTGAAATCAATCCTTTGGCGGAGGAATTGAGTTTTGATGATAGAGATTTACTAACTGCCGTAAATGCAATAACAAAGAATAAAAGTGAGTTTTCCGTAACTTATACCGGATTGCTTGTCTTTGGCAACAAAATGGCATTAAGGAGGCTGTTACCTATGGTTAGGGTGGACTATATCAGAGTTTCTAGTAATGATTGGATTGGTAATCCCGATGAAAGATTTACTTCAACATTGGATATGCGAGGGTCTTTACTGGAATTGGTTCAACGGGTTATCCATACCATTGGTGATGATTTGCCCAAAGGCTTTGAGTTGACTGATGAGAATATACAGGCTAAAAACATAGGTTTGCCGTTGCGTGTACTCCGGGAAGCTGTTGTGAATGCGCTTATCCATCGTTCTTATCGTGAGAATTCGCCTATTCAAATCATACGATATCCCAATAGGATTGAAATTTCAAATCCCGGATTCTCCTTGAAAAATGAAGAACAGTTGGGTGAACCCGGTTCAATAAACAGGAATCCATTTATTGCTACTATTTTTCATGAAACCAATTTGGCGGAGACCAAGGGGAGCGGTATCAGAATTATGCGTGCTCTTATGGAAAAGGTCGGAATGATGCCGCCTACTTTTGAGAGCGATAGGGGAAATAATAAATTTACCGCTCGTCTGCTTCTTCATCATCTGCTCAATGAAGATGACCTTAACTGGTTGGCTAAGTTTAGCGATTTTAAGCTGAATGATAATCAAAAAAGAATTTTAATTTTTGTGAGAGAGGTGAATGCCGTGGACAATTATGCAGCGCGGCAGATAAACGGATATGAAGGTATGAATGCTAATGCTGATCTCAGAAAACTAAGGGAATTGCAACTTCTGGAAAGTATAGACAAAGGAAGATATACCTACTACCTGCCAAGCTCTATGCTGCTAAGTACTTTTCCGACTAATGAACAGATTAATAGTGATTTAGGATCCTTACCTGACAACCTCGATAGCTTACCTGACAACCTCGGCGCCTTACCTGACAACCTCGGCGCCTTACCTGACAACCTCGGTGGCTTACCTGACAACCTTGGTGGCTTACCTGACAACCTCGGTGGCTTACCTGACAATCTTGTTGGCTTAAGTGCAGAGGAGATTATTGCGCTTTCAAGACTCAAAAAACGAATAGATGAGCTGCCAGAAAGGATAAATGACAAAGATATTATTCCGGGACTCATTGTGGAATTGTGTAAGATAAAAGAATTTAGAAAGAGTGACCTTGCGAAATGGATAGGAAAAAATGAGAGATACCTCTTTACCGAATTTATAAAGCCTTTATTGGACGCCGGGAAACTGGAATATAAATTTCCTGATATGCTTAATCATCCGGATCAGGCTTATAAAGCGGTTTTGAAGAATAAATAAAGGGAAAAATGAATAAGAAATTAAGCATAGGCGAAGCAATAAAGTTTAATCCTCCAGAATCAATTCGCAAAGGAAAGATTGCAAAGAAAATTCCAATGGGGAATTTGAGTGAATTCCATAGGAAAATAGATGGTTATGAAATAGCTAGCTATTCAAGTGGTCCAAAATTTAGAAATGGTGATACTTTGGTTGCTAAAATTACACCTTGTTTAGAAAACGGGAAAACTGCCTTTGTAGATATTTTAGATGAGAATGAAGTTGCATTTGGGTCTTCTGAATTCATTGTTTTGAGAGCTACTGAACACACGTTTCCCCTTTTTATATATTATTTTGCGAGAAGCCCTTTATTCCGTGAAAGGGCGATTAGTTGTATGGAGGGAACTTCAGGTAGAAAAAGAGTAAATGAAAATACCCTAAAAAATTTTGAATTCAATTTTCCAAATCTCTCCACCCAAAAATCCATTGCCAAAGTCTTATCCGATTTAGATGCCAAAATAGAGGTCAACCACCGTATCAATGATGAGTTGGAATCTTTGGCCAAGACCATTTATGATTATTGGTTTGTGCAGTTTGACTTTCCGGATGGGGAAGGGAAGCCTTATAAGTCGTCGGGTGGGAAGATGGTGTATAATGAGGAAGTGAAGAGGGAGATTCCGGAGGGGTGGGAGGTGAAAAAATTGTCAGATATCGCCAATATAACCATGGGACAATCGCCTTCGGGCACATCATATAATGAAACTGGGGAAGGAATGATATTTTTTCAAGGCTCAACAGACTTTGGTTGGCGATTCCCGGAAAACAGGGTTTATACAACGGAACCCAGCCGGTTTGCGAAAGAAGATGACATATTATTAAGCGTTCGCGCACCGGTTGGAACAATGAATATCGCCATGAATGATTGCTGTATCGGCCGGGGTTTGAGCGCACTAAACAGTAAGGATAATTTCAGTTCTTTTTTGATATATCAAATGAATTATTTTAAAAAGAAATTCGATTATCTCAATTCGGTCGGAACGACTTTCGGCTCATTAACCAAAGATGAACTCTTCAATTTGGAATTAGTTTATCCTGAGCATTCAGTTTTGATAAGATTTGAGGAGATAGTGTCTAAGCTCGATGCAAAAATCAAGATTAATACAAAACAAAATCGGGAGTTGTCTGCGTTGCGGGATTGGTTGTTGCCGAAGTTGATGAATGGGCAGGTGGGGGTAAGGGATTAATGCAGATTGATGAATGCTGGAGTTTTTACTTGTAGTTTTTATTTACATTATTTTTTGCATACCAATAATTTTTGCAATAGTATCAGGAATGTCGAATCTCCTACCAAGTTTTAATTCAACCATATTATCAATAAAGTTTGGGTTGTCAAGAATATTCAATACATCGCCTTCAAAAATATAATATGGTTTAGAAATCTCTAGTGCATATTTTCTGAATTTCTCAAATTGATTATAGGTCTTGAATTTAATAGATACATAATTGGCATCTATTTTAGAGCAAATAACCTTCCATTGTTTTTGTAATTCAGATAATATCTCTTGAATCTGAATTTCTTCATCCTTGTAGAAATAATCTAATAATTCTAAATCGTCGTCATTGTCAAAATAAGTCTCTATTCGATTAGAATTTATTTCTATATGGTTTTCAAAAGCAAACTTAAACCTTTTATTAACCCCATAAGATGCTTCTGATAAATATTTAATGTTGTAAGTTATTCCCGATTTTAAATGACTTACAATCCAAATGATTGGTGCGTTTTTGAGGTTGTTTTTCGCGTACTTTTCTTTTTCTTCAATACTTCTAAGAATTTCTACACAATGGTAGTCAGAGCAAGATGAATAGTATTTTAAAATTATTCCAGACAAATCAAAAATTGACTCTTCCTCATTTTTGATTTTATATTTAGAAAGTATTTGATTTATTTTATCATAAAGAAATTTATGTTCCTGATTGCCTTCCAAATCCAAGGGTTTATACCAATTGTTATTTGTATAACGATCACCTTCATATTCAAATTTGCCTTGGCATAACGCAAGAATTTGTTCTTGAATATATAGGTTGAATAAGAAATCATCAACTTTATAACCTATTTTCATATGCCAGTTGGGATTATATTTGTTCAGGTCATTGACAGATTTTGAATTGAACAGAATTTTTCCAAAAAGAATATCTTCACTTGCTCTCTGAAGAATAGGATTTAATAAGGTTTTTTTAATACTATTTAGTTGAATTTGATTTTTAAGATTTGTAGTAATTTCTTTTAAGCTTTTTTTGATTTTATTATGTATGAATCTTAATTCAGTAATAACTGTATCAATTTTTAATCTTTCACTTGGATCTTGTTTTATCATATTGGAAACCAGGTTATCCAGTTCAAAATAAAGAGGGTGACTGTCAGCAATAAGTTTAAAATCAGAGCCTGATGGGAGAGAATTTGTAAAACATTCATTTATTATTAACCCTAATGCAAAAATGTCAGCTGCACTATCTATATTTTTAGCATAATTTTTTTTCTTTTGTTCCGGAGCTGCGTAATTTCTGTTAGCCAATAAACTTCCCTTGCTTGTTACTCGAGAATCTTTAAAATGAGCAATCCCAAAATCAGCTAACACTAGTTTTTTATCTCTAACTAAAATATTTTCTGGTTTTATATCACGATGAAATATATCTCTTGAATGAATGTATTTTAACGCACAACATAATTGTAAAATATATCCAATTAGTTTAGAAGGAGCTCTTTCTTCATTAGTAATATCTTTTAGCGTTTTGGGGTAAAGTGGCATTACGTAGCAAGGTTTGCCATTCACTTCTCCTTGGGTGATTACATTTATTATATTTTTGTGTTTATTATTTATGCAGAATTCAATTTCTTTTTGAAAACGTTCTTTTTTAGAGCTACTTTTGGAATTAATAATTTTAATTGCAAATTCTTCGCCATTAGATTGTGCTCGCCATACTATTCCACTGCCACCATTTCCAATATTGTTGATTAATTTGTAGTTGGTTTTATCAATGAATATTTCCTTTTGATTTGACATACTTTTGTTCTAAGGGTTACTGCTCCGGAATTACCAAACTATTTCATAAATCCTTTTGTGCCTATTTGTTCTCCATATTCGATTGTTACTTGGTGAATTCTATAGAGGCCAACTTTTACCGCTTTAATAACGCTTTTAGCATCATTTTCAGAAATCGAATCATTCGGGGTGGATATCTCATTGAAACTAAAATCTATATCAATATACATAGATTTTAATTTTTTATTAAAATCAAAATCTTCTATTAAGACATTATCATACCTAAAAATTGGAAAAGAATTACCGTCTATTTGTATCCATTTTATTCTAGAAATCTTCGCCTTATGATCTCTATATGCTTTTTTGAATTCGTCTTCTTTTATTAACCCGGTAAATACATCAGCAGCCATTTGAGATTTTGAGATTTCTTCTAGTGCAGACATTCCCAAAAAATACGCTCTCTGAAAGGATTTATTATCAAATAACAATTCTGCCTCTTCTAAAAGTCTATAAGCTTCCTCAATGGAGGCGAGATATGTTTTGAGATATACTTCATTCGCCAGATTATTAATTCCTTTTAATTGGTTCATTATTAACGTCTTTATAACGCCTGGTGGTAAATTGTTTTGGGGTTCTTCCATGTTTATTTGTTTTACTCCAAAAGTAGATATAAGTTCATATATAATTTCTTTGTCATTTTGAGATTATGAGAAACTTTTACTAGCATAGCGTTCGACCATATTTTAAAAATAATGGAGATATGAATTATATTTCTTCCAAAAACCTCAATCAAAGCTGTTATTGATGGTGCCATTAGTGTGGTAGACTAGGCATCTTTTAATAAAAACACTTTGAGTTTTTTTATTGTCTTAATGAAATTCTCAAAAATATTGTTAAGAATTTCCTCTAAAGTAAGATTGTCAAAATTAAAATACTCGAGTATTTTTCGCGTATCTGGCCTCTTTATATTTCTTCTGTGTGCGACTGTAGATGAGCGTAACGCTTGTACCTTTCTAAAAAACTCAATTATTTCTGGGAGCTTTAATCCTTTATGTTCTAAAAATGCCTCAAGTTTATCTATCCCCTTAGCATTATCTTTCTTTATATCAACGTCTTTTGTTAACTCTTTTTCATTTAAAGAATCTATAAATATCTTTGTCAAGGATAGTACCTGCTCGTCAAATTCTTTATCATTGTCTTCACTCGTTAATACGTGTAGTGATTTAAAGTGGTGAAAGTCTTCTTTTGAAAGAGGTTTAAATAACGACCAACCATATTTTTTCCTCCATGCTTCATCAAATTGCAAAAATTTCATTTTCAAATATAAATCAGGACTTTGAGGGTCGAATGGTTCTCCTTCAAAAAACCTTTTATATGCGGTTAAACTAAAACCATCTTCTTGTGGTGGAATATTATAACTTTTCCAATACAATTGCTCCTTATACTGGAGCTTGCCCAAATCCCCAAGTAAAACGATGACATAATCCTTACAACTATTATCTAGCCTTAGTCCCCATCTCGAATAGCATGAAATATGGCCATCACTTACTGAATACTTTTGAGGATTGTCATAATATTTTTTTAGAACGTCCTTTTTAAAATAAACGGGTGTTACATAAAGAGGAGAATCTGAATTTCCCCCAAAATAATTACCAAGCTTATTTTCATCGCAAGTGAAATATCTATTATCGCCATTGTCATTATAATCGATAATAAAATCCACGTATTTATCACGTTCTTCAATCGTTCCCCAAATATTTGGTTTATAGTCCTTTATTTTTTCGATTAATGTCTTACCCATTAACCAGCTTTGGGTGTTATCTTCCCTAATATGTCTTTTCCTGATATCAACCAATCTGTGATTATAAAAGCATGTTTCAGTCGAATAATCTTTTTCAAATTCTCGAATTTCTAATTCATCAACAGTCTTTTTGCTAAATCGCATGAAATCAAAGTATATTAAAAAATGTACATTCCTGGCTGAAATATAATCTTTTAAATATTTTAATTTAATATAGGCTTCTGTTTTATCAATCCTTGCAGCGATCTCTTCATCTCCATTGTTGTCTGTGTATATATATACTTTTTTTTCATGTGATATAAAATCTTCATATAAATTATGATATAATCTAAATTCTTCTGAAAGCTCTAGATAATTATCCCTCCGTCCTAATTCTTTTCTATAATATATTAAAGGTTCGTATCCAATTCTACTAAATCTAAAGTACTCAGTAGTTTCCTCATTTTTTTCAAAAAATGAAGTAAATCCAGGTCTGTCATTTTCAAAACTTATTTCCCAAGAATAATTTTTGAGGGCATTTTGTGTTTTGGAAGGAGATACTAAAGAGGAATATATCCAAGCGTTTTGGATATCCTCAAAACTGTATCCCAAACTGAAAACTAGCACCCATCCATTATCAGTGAATTTCGATTCGATTTTCTTTTTTATATCCTTAAATAAAAGTTTCATATCTTGTTTATGTATCATGACGGTGGTTCACTTAGTTGAGTAGCAGATTTTTATTATAAAAATCGAACAAGGAGTACACTCCAAATTTACTAAAATATTTCAAACCTGGCATATTATCCACTAACACTGCCAAATGGTCGTTAGTGGACGTTTTTTCTTTCTTCGATCCACCTATACATTTCTTTTATATTTTCAACATCGTCTAAATAGCCATCATCGTCTTGTTCCCAAGGGTACATTTTCAAAATAAATGTTTTTTCTATTTCAAACTTGTTTCCTAATTTGTCTAGTACATCGGCAATATCGTTTATAGGACAGGGAAGAAAAACGCTAAATTTTCTTAAAGAATTTCCCGTGTCTAAATTAAATATTGTCATGAGGCACTCTAAACCTTCATCACAAACAAAATATACCCCTTCCATTTTTTGAGGATAAGGAGGAGTAATCCAAAATTTTTCTGGATAAATCCTTTGATTCGGATTATTAAGTTGTTCTCTTACAATGTCAAAACAAGGGTCAAAAATTAAAGAGTTTCCGAACTTTTTAAATGCTAAGATATAAGCTGTTTTTAAGAGAGCATATTCAAGTTTTTCAGGAATAACTTTTGTTTTGAGAAAATTTAAATCGACGATATCTCCACCTTTTAAACCAATCATCTTTTCTTCAAGTTTGATAGGATGATTATTCTTTTTGCTATGAATCACTGATATTTTACCTTTTTCATCAATTATTATTCTTCCATTAAAGACTTCAGCACCAATTCTGATTTTTACATCAGTTTCTGTATTAGGTAGAAATGATGCGCTATCTAATTCTCTCAGCCGTTCTGTTAAATGGAAATCTATTTGATGGCCTGCGGTGTTATTACATCTTTTACAGGTTAGAACATTAGGATTTCCTCCTAAAGATTTTGGGGGAGCGTCTTCTAATGTCAAAGGATTTTCTTCATCGTCAATTGAAGTATAAGATTTTTTACAAATAGGACATAAATAAATGTCTCTTTCCCCTTCTATTAAATTATTATCAATTAGAAGATTCCTGTTTTTTACATATTTATCAAAAATTATTTGTCTTTTATTTTCACCTCTACTCATTATTGACTATTAAAGTGCCCGTTAATTCTCTTATCATTCCCCAAAACCATATGTTGCCACCAAAATGCACCGCCAAATCCATCATTTCAAAGGCTTACTCCCACCAAATTTAGGCATATTTTTTATAAATCCTCAAAAATCCTTCCGATATCCTTGATTTCTTCCCTAATAACATAGAGGAAATTACGTTATAGAACGCAGATGACCCAGATTTAGCAGATTTTCACGGATAAATTTGGTCTTGCATACGCCGTGAATGTGCCGGTAAGGAATCTTATGTTTATTTCCCCGGATAATCAGCTCAATTGCGACCAGAGCGAAAAACGAGGCTCCTCCAAATATTATTTGTTCGCTTCTGTTTGGCTCCCGTTTGCGACCAAATAAAATTAATTTTTGGAACGATTGACGGAGGAGGAAATTCTGTGGGGTGGAACGCGGATAGATTTGGGGGGATAGAACGCTGATGACGCTGATTGGGCGGATTTTCACTGATTTTTTTGGGGGGATAGAACGCTGATGACGCTGATTGGGCGGATTTTCACTGATTTTTTTGGGGGGATAGAACGCTGATGACGCTGATTGGGCGGATTTTCACTGATTTTTTTGGGGGGATAGAACACTGATGACGCTGATGGGGCGGATTTACACGGTTGGGTTTAGAAGATTTTGTGTAAACCTATTTTAGGACTAGACACATTAATCCAAATTATTCCCGCCCCAATTATTCCCTCCAAAAATCCCCCCATCAACCCCATTTATCTCTAACTCCACCCCCATTCCAATAGAAATCCACAAATTTTTTTCACTTTTTTTGAAAAAAATATTGGAAATGTTTTCCGGAGCGGTTACATTTGTCCTATGATTTCAATGCAGTCAAACTTCGGCTTTTATTCTTATTGCTTCTATTACGCAAAGAGGCCGGAGATGCTATGGTTGAAATAGAAGAATGATTTTATTATACAACGATAAAGAGAATCCTCCGGCCTAAAACCGGAGGATTTTTTTTGTCCTAAATGCAAGTGAATACTATGACAGAAGGAAAAAATCTAGCCACACAAGGTACGTTCCATCAGACTTCCGCCCGGACGTTTTTGGGCGAATCAGCATTGGTGGAGACCAGTCTCTGGAATGATATACTGAAAAAACGACTATGATGAGCCCAAGAAAGAAAATTGCGATTGTTGGAACCGGCCTGATCGGTGGTTCAATGGCGCTGCGCCTGCACGAGAAAAAGCTTTCATCACATCTCATAGGCGTGGATAACGACCGGAAACATTCTGAAAAGGCATTGGCCATGGAGTTGGTGGATGAAGTTCTGCCTTTGGATGAAGCCATCCGGCAGTCGGAGGTCATCATCCTGGCTATACCGGTAAATGCCATTGAGCGTGAATTGTCCTGTATCTTGGATAGAGTCGATGATCAGATCATCATCGACCTCGGATCGACCAAGCGACGATTGATCGAAGCCGTGAAGAACCATCGTAAACGGGGCAGATATGTCGCCGCACACCCCATGTGGGGAACGGAAAACAAAGGACCGGAAGCTGCCAGGCGGGATGCATTTATCTCAAAGGCTGCCGTCATCTGTGACCCGGACGCGAGTGATGCTGATGCCGTGGCATGGACAAGGCACATGTTTGAAAAGATCGGTATGCGCATCCTCGAGATGGAAGCCGAAGCGCACGACCTGCATGCCGCGTATGTCAGTCATATCTCGCATGTGACATCCTTCGCACTGGCCAATACCGTCCTGGAAAAGGAAAAGGAAGACAATGCCATCTTCAGCATGGCTTCGGGTGGTTTCGAAAGTACCGTTCGACTGGCAAAAAGCAATCCACTGATGTGGCTGCCCATCTTCATGCATAACAGGGTGAATATCTTAGACGTGTTGAACGAACATATAGGCCAGTTGGAAAAATTCAGGGATGCACTGTACACAGGCGATGAGGCAAAGCTGATGCAATGGATGGAAAACGCCAACAGGATACGGAGTATTGTCGGTTGATACACCCCCCAAAATGATAAAAAAACAAATAACATGAACACAAACACAACAGAACAAACAACTATGACAACAATCGATACACTATGGCAAAAACGGCCCATGATCATCAGTGGCCCGTGTAGTGCCGAAACTGAGGAACAAATGATTACAACTGCACAACAACTGGCAGCCACAGGCAAAGTAGATATGCTTCGCGCCGGCATTTGGAAGCCACGAACCAAGCCGGGAATGTTTGAAGGCATTGGAGTCAAGGGTCTTCCGTGGTTGAAAAAGGCTAGTCAGATAACGGGATTGCCTGTAACCATAGAGGTAGCGAATGCCAAACAAGTGCAAGATGCTCTTGCTTTTGAAATAGATGTTTTGTGGATTGGAGCCCGAACTACAGTCAATCCGTTTAGTGTGCAAGAAGTGGCGGATGCCCTTCGAGGAGTGGACATACCAGTATTGATCAAAAACCCGGTCAATCCTGACCCTGACCTATGGAGTGGTGCTGTAGAAAGAATAGCCCGCGCCGGCATAAAAAAAATTGGTCTTATCCACCGAGGATTTTCAAGCTATGGAAATACTGACTATCGAAATGCGCCTATGTGGCATCTTGCGATAGACATGAAGTTGAAATATCCGGACTTACTATTTATCAACGATCCATCTCACATTTGTGGCCGCCGGGATATATTAAAGGATGTGATGCAAAAAGCTGTGGATTTGGATTATGACGGCTTTATTATCGAAAGTCACGGTGATCCCGATCATGCGTGGAGCGATGCAGCACAACAAGTTACTCCTGCCATCCTCAGCCGGATGTTGGACGAAATAATATGGCGAAAAGAAGATACAACATCTGAGGATTTTCTTTCAGCTTTGGAAAAATTGAGAGTACAAATAAATCAACTGGATGATGAATTGATGCAAATTTTGAGTCGTAGAATGAAGATCGCCGACCAAATCGGTAGCTATAAGAAAGATAACAATATTACAATTCTTCAGACGACAAGGTGGAATGAAGTTATGGATAGAGCTATATCCAATGGGGAAAATTTAGGATTGAGTAAGGATTTTATCCAAAAGTATTTTGATGCCGTTCATTTGGAGAGTATCAATCATCAGAAAAGGATAATGGATGGTGAGATGTGAGCGTGGTGTCATTTGATTACACGACAATCTTTGAGATGACGCATTATGGGAAAGGCGGGTCTTAACTATCAGATATTACAAGTATTGATATAAGCCGATTTACGTTTACGGTTGACAAAAGACTCAGATTAAAAACCTGAACCTAAATTTTTAAGTTACACACAATATACAATTATGTAATGTAAATCCACGCTGCCCACTTCTGATCATCCATTCATTTTATTCATTAACTCTATTTCCCGCCTCTGCGCTTCTATCAGCTCGTCTTTAGCCGACAGGAGTTTTTCATACAACCCTTTTTCAGATTCGTGAAATACACAATGATAAGCCACCCCATTGTTACTACCCGTACTATTATCCACACGAAAATGGATACCCTTATTATCACGCGCCAATACTTCCATCAATGACATGTTGTATGCTTGTGCTAAATCTTCCAGTCGTTCTATATCGACTTTTGTCTCACCGGATTCGATGCGTTCTAATGTTCTGACAGGAATATTTGTCCTATCTGAGACTTCCAGAAGGGTCAGGCCTCTTTCTTTTCGGATTTCCTTTAATGTCTGATGAATCATGTGACTATATTTTTTTCCACTTATCAAGTTGTAAATATATACATTATTTATCGCACCTGCCAATTTTGGCAGTAAATAACTCAAAAACCACCAAAAAATGGTAGGTAAATGACAAAAAATGGCAGGTAAATAAATTTACATATTCAATATTTTTGTACTGTGTAGCCAATTGATGTCTAAGGCGTAAAACATAATGAATTGATAGCGTGTATTGTGTCAATTAAATTCATACAAAGACAATAAAAACTATAATCAAAGTATTTTACCTTTATAGTAAATCAACTGGTTATGGAAAATAAACCTGAAATAATCAACTCAAAAGAAGAAACTATGAGAAAAATGAGAAATTGCTTTACAGTACTTTTGTTACTGATGTTTTTTGCCTGTCAGGGGCAGGAACAAGTTAAAAAAAAGCAACACCGTTCAACTAGACCTCAATTTCAAAATGAGGAAGCTCGGGCCAGATACCGGGATAGTATGCAAGAAATAACTAACGAATATTTTAAAGTACGTGAAAAATATGAATTAGCACGGAAAATCCCGCAATATCGGGTGACCATAGATGAAAATACTGGAAAGGTAAGTGGAACAGATAAACTTATGCTTGTCGGTGAAATACCATGGAATGACAATGCCTTTAATCATCAACTCTCTGAAGGCGAAACTAAAAAATTCCAAGATCTGTCACAACAAAAAAGAAAGGCAGATTATAGAAAAGGGGATGAATTTAATCCGGAAGATTATTCTAATCCTTGGGGCATACATTTATCCGGTGATGGCCGATATGTAGTGGTCACGGAGGGTATGGTAGATGCCGGCGACCTGGTACGTATAAGCTTTTATTCAAGAGAAGGCAAGCTGCTCAGAGTTCATGATTTCCCAAAGGCCATCACCCCGGTTCAATGTGAATTTAATACTACAGGTACATATTTTCTGGTGAATGATTGCTGTTCCGGTGAATTTATTTTCTTTTATCCTGATGGCAAGGTTTTAAGAAAAGGTCAATACAATGAACTTACCGGTGATAATGGCGGTAGTTACGGAAGAAATTTGCTTTCTGAGAATGGACTATTTTGGGTGCTGGATAATAATTTGCGATTTGTCTATAATAAAGACACCTTGTTAGATATTATTAAAGTTAATCTAATTTCAATAAACAATGACGGGCTCATATTTTGTCATTGGGGAAATGATCTGATTATATATAACCCTTTACAAAAAATTATTTTGTTTCAATTTAATAAAAGCAATATAAATCGTAGATCTCTTATTGGTAATAAAATACAAATTCAATTTGAAAACAATAAATCGTTTGAGTATGAAATCGTTAAATAATTCTTTGCTAATATTATTAGTTACTCTCTTCTGTAAGGATTTACAGGCACAACAGATTTATCCAGTTTGGCCATTAGATGCCCAGTGGAATCAGATTAACTGTACCTTTGCGGAGTGGCATACGGCCTTTCATGGTGCCTTAGATATAAATCTGCCTAATAACATTAATTTCATGGCAATATTTGATGGCAGAGTATTACAAGATGCTGATGGCAATTTTAAGTTCATGGTAACTGATCATAATTTTGCGGATGAAAATGACCTTCGAACAAATTATGTTAGGGTAAGATATGGAGACAATACTGATCCACTAAGTGGAATACATGATGGTAATAATAACCAAGAACCTTCAATAATTACTGCAGGGCAAGAAATTGGAAAATCCATAAGCGGCGGCCATTTACACTTCGAGATGTGGGCAAGAGATTGTCCTACTATGGATTGCCCTTGGTATCGTGAGGATCCTTTGAATAATACCCACTATGCTAATTTCATCAACCGGCCTCCCGGGTACAATGATGTATGGGCTCCTGAAATCAATGATATCATCATGAGCACTGTTGATGAGCCTCAGGGTATCCGGTCGGGGATTATATATAATGCTACTTCTCCGGGCCTGAGCAGCTTTCATGGACAGGGTTTGAAGATACATATTAATGATAGACCGGATAGCCAAGGGACTGAATATGATGGCAGCAGCTATATCGGCTTGTTTGGCTCAATAAAGACCGTAGCTCATGTCAGGGATATCTTAGTGACCAACGGGGTGAATTCTGTCGGTGAAGGGCTGGGTATTTATGAATGTTTAATGAGGTTGGATGGGCGGGATTTTTATCGAGTAAAGTTTGATGAAATCGAACAGGACGATATTCGTCGACCGGCTAATTTTTTTCAATCCTCATATAATGGCCTTGAAGGAACCAGCAAGCTTTATGGTAATCATGATTATTTGAAAATGTACAGGTCTGTGGGATCGCAGATTTCCGCTCCGCACAAGCGAATCAATGATATTCCTACCAATGGGATTTGGAGTACACGGCTGCATAAGTCAAAATCTTCAACCTTTGCCATCACGCCAACTGACGTAGCGGATTATCCTTCGGATCTAAAGTACAAAGAAGGAAAGCACACCATAGTTTATAATGTCAGAGATGCTAATAATCAAGAAGGTAATGCTACTTTAAACATCACTATCGACAACTTCATGCCTTATATTGATACTGTAGAAGTGAGTAAAAGCTGGGCTCCAGCAGGGCCATTCCCTGCAAACGCGTTTGGGGTATTGTACAGGGCGACTTCAAGGGGACATGATGACAATCTGAGTACAGTGGGCGATGGAAAAGTGAAATTTACAAAAGAAATCAATAATAAATGCTGGACACCCGGATGTAACCTTATAGTCAAAGTCACGACAAGTGAGCCACTTCAATCACTGACCTGCAAAATAGCCGGAATATTACAAACTCCGCTGGCTATGAGCAGCTCCAATGGCAGGAACTGGCATCTGACCATACCGCATACACAGATTTTTGCTCTTTCTGTCGGGACTTACCAGATGGAGTTTAAGGGTAGTGACATGAGTGGTAATACATTGCTTAATGTTAGAACATACCCTACAGACAGTCAAAACGAAAAGGAAATAACAATTCCTGCGAGAATCGCCACTTCCGGTACTCAGTGGTCTCCCAATCCAACTCCAAATCAAATTGGTAAGGATACATATCATTCATTTACTATAAAAGAAGGATGTTATAGGCCGGCGGAGATACAAGAAGATTTAGAAATCAGAACCGGATCGGAATGCCCAGTGTGTAGTTATGATGAATCTTTTAGTATCACTCAAACCAAGATAATAGGCGGTAACGGTAAAACACAGGTTACTTTAAATACCAATGCAAGTATTCCAAATGGCTTTATTTCTATCTGGAAAGACAAGGGCGATAAGATGGTCGGCACAGGGTCAACTCAAATATTAGAACCGGGTGATTACTGTGTCGAGATTACGTATAACGAATGCTGCGAGGTGCGACTTTGTTTCGAAATTGAAGGATGTGGCAATATAGTTCAGGATGTAGTTATCTCTCCTACCCCCAATCCGGTATGTTCAACACCTGGTCCATGGGAAGTTGAGCTAATTCTAAAAGAGGGTGAGACTCTAAAAGACAATGTTGAATGGCATTATAATAATCAACCCCTATCAGGTGATGGTCTTTTTCTTCAAATATCAGAGTCTGGAATTTACACATACAGATTAACCACCTCATCGGGCTGTTCCGCTGAAGGCACATTCTCTATTGAAGAGCCTAAATTGTATAATAGTATTCAGGGTTAGGTATCCCATATTTGTCATCAAAACAAGGGATCAATCAGATTAGATTACGACCAGATACTGGAAGACGAACAATCAGGATGGACTTTTGAATGGTACTTTGAAGGAGATGCATTAGGTAAGTATCCGATTATCAATCTTACAAATATTGAACAAGAAGGATATTATACCATTGTATTTAGTAATGAATTTACTGGATGTCAATTTGAAAAGTCATTTTTAGTTCAAGATTTGAACTTTCATCTTTCTGATTTTCACAACCCTACATGTGCCGGATATCCAAATGACGGGACAGCAACAATAAATGTAAATTCCCAATATCCTTATACTATAGCTTGGGAACAAGGAAATCAATGTTGTATTCCGCCATATCTGACAGGCAATACACTTAACAATGCCGCACCTTATGAGTATTCATTTGGCGTTTTTGATGCAAATGGAGTTCTAACCTGTGGCAGCTCCATCCGTTTTGATTGCTGTTATAAGAATGGAGGTGGTCTTGAGCCTGAACCCAATATGACTGTGCCAAGTTTTACAAGCACTCAGGTTGTATATACATCCGATAACCAATCATGCGATGGCGCCATAAATTTTACTCATAATATGCTACCCACGCAAACCAATCTTGTTACTACTGTAAAAATGCCTGAAGGAATCGTTCTGGAAAATTCACAGAATCTATGCGTAGGACAGTATTGCATTACTCTTAACAATGGGTGCTATACTAAAACCGAGTGTTTTGAGGTAAAAAGTTGTGAAGAATTTGGGCCTCAGGTTACTGCCAATATAACACACACCTGTCCGGGATATGCTGCCGGTTCTATAAGTTTGAATTTAGAACAAGTTGCTACTCCCTACTCGATACAATGGCAGAACGGAAATACAGGGAGTAACTTGTCAATCCTGGGAGAGGGTTCGTATTGTGTGACAGTAACAGATGCCCATCTGTGTACTTATAATCAATGCTATGACATCACATCATCTGTCAATGTGGTCAGGGATAATAACTGTCATATTTTCTGTAATGGAATAGATGTTGACAATAAGAATCCTACTCACCTTGGAGATTTTCTAGAAAGTGACTGTCGTTTTAGAAGAAAATACTGTAGTGACGGATATGAAATAGAACCCGAAGATGTCGGAGTTAAGCAGGTAATAATAGATGCAGAAAATTGTATTCTGCAAGATTATTGTTATAATGGCGAGCGGTATGGCCCACAACATGGAGGAATAAAGGAAACGAAAAAGGTTGGCCAGTGTACGTTTGAATTACGATGTGCCGGTACTTTTATAAAATACGAAACAGGAACAATGGAATATAACGTTGAAAGGCAAAATGGTGATCCTGATAATATGTGCTTATACGGTTTGGTTGCTGATATATGTACTTATAAAGATTTAGAATATTGGTCTAATGTTAGGGACATGTTAACTTACGAGAAGATCTGCCCCATCCCGCCTGAATACGCCAATTTATGTTCCTCACAAGGGAATAATTGCTTGTATAAATTTTATAATAACGGTAACTTTTTTTATCAAGAATGTGGTTCTAAAACGATAGATCCTGTAAATTGTTATAATATCGATGGATGGCTTGAAGAATTTTTGAATACTTTTGCTCCGGTTGATGTTCCCGATTTTCGTTCAAAACAAAAAGATTATGTAAAAGACGACTATTCCAAGAGAGAATTATTGGTCAGGGCATCTCCAAATCCATTCTCCAAAAACATCAATTTAGAATTAATCGGGGACTGGGAAAAGGTAAGAAGTATTGATATTTTTAATCAATTGGGTACAAGGATGAGCATACAAGTGCCATACCAAATTATAGGAACAAAGTATTATATAAGTTTTGATGACATACAAAGCGGAATGTACTATATTCAAGTCACAGATGATGTGGGTAATACGGGAGGTTGCAAATTGATTAAAGTCAAGTAAAAATATTTTTTTATACCTTTGAAAAATTTTTAGTGTCATAGATAACTATAAAAAAATTAATAAAAAACGAAGATTCAGTGATTTACCATAATTCTTCTTTTAGAATCAGAACTTTCCATCTGATGTCCATCCTGTCATTATTTTTTTTATGGACAAGCAAACTGGAGGCTCAAGAAAAAAGGAGATTTGTGGGAGGTGCTTTGAATATTGGATATAGTGAGCAATCGACTTCGGGGAGTCCGAGCTTACGTTCTCTATCTATAGGCCTTTCGCCTGAAATTGGCTTTTATCTCAAGTCTTCGTGGTTGGTTTCAGGTTCTGTTCAAGTGGGTTATTCCAGAGTACAATACCTGAAAAATAGTTTGAAAAATTATCATATCAATCAGGCCAGTTATGGCATAGGATGTCAATCTCGCTACCTTTTTTTTAAAGGAAGGATTAAGCCCTATGTTTCTATTGACGGGAATGCAAGCGTAGCCCATTTAGATTATATTAACGACAATGAATCCGGGAGTGTCGGAATAGTCGGGCAAAATCAAAAGTATCTGGTTATTAATGCAGGCACAGGCTTGGGGATTTGGTGTGACTTGAATGAATATCTCGTTCTCACTGTACAACTTGGGACAATCGGTTACAGACTTTATTATGACAAGAATTTGATTAATTCAGATAATCCAAATCTTACACATTTTTTCGGTGTCAAACTTGGGCTTAATCAGTTAAATTCTTTTGGGTTATATTATAAATTTTAGACCCATGGGGAAGACAATACTAATAAGCCTTTTTTACTTGATTTTTCTTTATAGTGGCACATATGCCCAGTTTCCTTCCATTATGATAGGAGGTAGGGTTTACATCTATGATGACGGTCGTAAAGACGAATTAGATTATTCTTACTTCAATTATAAGCCATACAGAAACATAGACATAGAGCCGTATGTTTATTATACGCTTGGTAATGAAATTATGATTGGTGCTGGGGTTCTTGCCGGTAAGAGTATTTCTCATGTGGTACATAATCATAGGAATGGGAAGGATGTGCCTTCTAAGCTTACCGATTCATTTATTGGATTGGGATTTTCCGGTAGGTATTATTTATGGCACTACGAAAGGATACATCTGTTTTTCGATCTATCTGCAGCAGCGAGAAATGTAAGACATAAAAAGAAATATGATACGCCTCAGCCCGTAGTTGTCAATATTCCTTCACTCAATGAATATGACTATCGAAGCTGGAATATCCAGTCGGGATCAAAGGTGGGGATTAATTATTTTTTAAATGACAGAATCGGATTGGAGCTGAACATGGGCATGGCAGGTTATAACTTTTCGTGGGAAAAAAATATGGAAAATAAGAGAGTTCAAAAAATATTAAATTTAGGAATTGATATTGCTTCTTTTGTTAATATGTCTTATGTGTCCATTTATTATAAAATTAAGTAGAGAATGAATTGATTTCTTTTCCAAATTTCTCGCATCAGGTAATATCAGATAGTTTTCAGCCGTGAAATATTTAATTAGTACCTGTAAGAATATTCACAATGAACTGATGATCTGTCAGATATGAGCCTAAAAATATTTGAATGTTTTTGTATTAGTCTTGAATAAACAGTATAAATATTGCACTCTCTGTGTTTTATAATTTATTAAATACATAATATAACCCAGAAACAAAAAAGATTCAGAATATGGGAAAAAGATTCGAATAGCAAATGACCTGGGTAGAGTCGCTATTTCAGAGTTAGAAATGCCAGAGAAACAGAGAAGCGGGCATCTATTAACAATAGGATAGTTGTAACGATACACCTTAAATTGTTCGCAATCTACAGCGTATCAATACCTGAGGACCTAAATATTTATTAAACCACGAAAGGTTTGTTGTCATGTATATTTCCCCGGACGACCGGGACAGGAGCGGTAAAAAAAATGAGGTGTACTCTTTTTCTCTTCAGATGAATAGTTACAAACATTTACCTTTGAAATACGCATTGATTATAGAGACAGACAACAACGACCGATGAAATCAATCATTAAGCCATCGCAACTGACCGGCAAAATTACCGCTCCGACATCGAAAAGCTCGATGCAACGGGCCTGTGCGGCAGCATTGTTGAATAAAGGCCGCACCATCATCAGCAATCCGGGTTTCAGTAACGACGACAAGGCCGCAATAGGTATCATCAGGGCGCTTGGTGCCGAGGTGTCTATTTCAGGAGAGGAAATGATGGTCGAAAGTAACGGCATCCTTCCGACAGTCCATGAAATACACTGCGGTGAAAGTGGCCTGAGCATCCGCATGTTTACTTCAATAGCAGCATTGTCTGATAAGGAAATAACCATCACCGGGAGTGGCAGTCTGCTTATCCGACCGATGAATTTTTTCGATGAAATATTGCCGCAACTGGGGGTAAAGGTCGAAAGCAATGACGGCAAGCTTCCCCTAAAAGTCACGGGGCCGTTGATTCCCGGAAATATTACAGTGGATGGCAACCTTAGTTCTCAGTACATCACTGGTTTGTTGTTGGCTTATGCAGCAGCCGGGGCAAAAAACGTTTCCATCAAGGTCAGGAATCCGACCAGTAAGCCATACATCGACCTGACGCTGGATGTCATGCGAGCCTTCGGTATGGAAGTGCCGGAAAACAGGAATTATGAAGAGTTCGTCTTCCATGGTTTAGCGGATGAAGAAACAACATTGGCAACATGTCATTATACCGTGGAGTCTGATTGGAGTGGTGGCGCCTTCCTGTTGGTTGCCGGTGCTATAGCAGGACCGATCGCCGTACGCGGTCTCCGCCAGGAATCCACACAAGCCGACAAAGCTATCATGCATGCATTGGAAGCGGCAGGCGGCGGAATATCGATCATTGAAGATGTGATACACATCTCTCCGGCGGAACTGAAAGGCTTCCGGTTTGATGCAACCGATTGCCCGGACCTTTTTCCCCCCTTGGTTGCATTGGCTGCGTATTGCAAAGGTGAGACCATCATCCGGGGTGCTGATCGTTTGACACATAAGGAAAGCAACCGGGCACTTTCACTTCAGTCTGAATTCGGCAAGATGGGCATTGTCATTGACCTTGATGGCGATAACATGACTGTTCATGGCACAGGAGATGTCCGCGGCGCAGAAGTGTCTTCATGGCATGATCACCGAATCGCCATGTCGTGTGCCGTTGCCGCATTGAGGGCGGTAGGCAACACTACAATCACAGATGCCGAAGCCATTGGCAAATCCTATCCCGGGTTTTTTGAAGATCTGAGGAAGTTGGGGGCGGAGATAGAAGAATAGTATTTTTCTTCTGCTTGACGATCATCCGATAAAGAGACAACATCACTTCCCCGACCCATAATCCAAAATAAATTTCTTTACATCATTATGCAACTTTTCGAGCGATGGCATGTGCAGATAGATCATGTGCCCTGACTCATAGAAGGCAAAATGGATGTTCTTACCCAGTTTTTTCGGGATAGGCAGTTGTTGCAATTCATATACACCTTCGAAATATGGCGTCGCAAGGTCATAATAACCGGCTGTCAGCAACACCTGGACATAAGGATTTTTCTTCATGGTGTTTGCCAGGTCGCCCATCACATTGACTGTTGTGGTGGAACCTCTTCTGGAATTATTCCAGTTGGCCCTGCCATATACGCTGGTGTTATATACCATGTCACCGCCGTATTTGAGCGTATTTCGGAGGTAGTCGTTGAGCAGTGCCACGTAAGCTCCGGAGATAGCATCGGACTGTGGATCGGTAAAGGCTCTTTGTGCAAGAGGGTCCATGGTAGGCCCGCTGAATCGTGTATCCAGCCTGCCTGTACTTTCATCATCATCGTTGAGCAGTTGCTGACGGAAGGATCCGCCATCTATCTTAAGTCCGGCCTTCTTGATATATTCGACGGGCAGGCCGGTATATTCATGCATTTTGGCAGCAATCCGGTCTTCTGTAGCCTGATCGATGGCGATTCCCTTATCCAGTGCCAGTGAATAATCATTCATCGCAAAATGTTCCACCTCGTCTAAGAATGCTCTCAAATCAGGATGGTTGCCAGGCAGTTTCTTATGATACCAGGCGGTGGCGGCATAGGTAGGCAACGCCAGTTTAAATGGGTAATTGCCGCCCGGATTGGAAGCCGCCCGGTCAACAGAATTACCATAATTGAGAATCTGTGATAGCAGGATGATGCCATTGACATCTATCTTGTAGTTGTCGTGCAACATGCCGGCCACAACAGCAGAGCGCAGTGTGCCATAGCTTTCGCCGAAAAGGAATTTAGGAGAATTCCATCTGTTATATTTGGTTATGAATGTCTGGATAAATTCTGAAAATGCCCCGGCATCCTCATCTACGCCCCAGTAGTTCTTTTCTTCCCCTTCCAGAATCCTTCCGAACCCTGTCCCCGGCATATCGATGAATACCAAATCGGTTACATCCAACAGGCTGAATTCATTGTCGGCCAAAGCATACGGAGCTGCATGGGTATGGGTCGTGCCCTCGACTACAACGCGCTTTGGACCAAAGGAGCCCATATGTAGCCAAAGGGTAGCTGAGCCCGGTCCGCCATTGTACAGAAAGGTAACGGGCCGTTGTGAGGGGTTGCTGACGCCGTCTTTGAAATAGGCAACATAGAATATCTGTGCGGTTATTTTATCTTCGTCGGTTTTTGACTTCAAGGGCAGCACTCCGGCTATTGCTTTATAATTGACTTTTTGACCGGTGATGGTAATGGAGCCTGAGGTTGTGACATCGGCGGGATAATTGGGGAGTTTTTTCTCGGATTTGTCCTTGGCTCCCGATCCCTTCGACGCTTCCTGAGCCGAGACGATATTGTGACTTGCGAAAACCATCAGCCATAAAATAAATACCCATAAATACAGTTTGTCAATCTTCATAAAACAAGGATTTTAAAATGAAATAAATGATAAAACAACGCTCCATTGGTATGCAATGAGCATATCCGGAAAATGGGATAATTGAGTCCGGCGGGATTAAAATGCCGAGATAGCCACCAAATATAAAAAGAAATCCTGATTGTGCAAGGTTTTGAAGCGTATTGTTGCAAAGGGGAATCTGTAAAGTTGGGATATAACACATTGAGCACCCCCAATAACGGCCAGGCTTTTCTACAAGTTGTACAATGATACACTCGTGAAAATATACTATTGAAGACGATGGGATGGAGAAAACAATAAGGCTTAAATGATGCCCGGAGTTACTAACGCTTCTTCCCGATTTCGCAATTCGATGTAAGTAATATGTGCTTTACCTAAGCTCTTCCTGTATCACGATGGCGAGCTTATCACTTTGACGGTCGTCGGAGTATCTGCCGATGATGGAGGCGATGTCCGCGGGCTTTTCCCATTTGCTGAAGTCAGCATCCGGCATCGACTCCCTGTTCTGAGGTGTGTCGATGGTGCTGGGTACGATGACATAAGCCCGGATACCGGTTTGCGGGGTGTCCGCATTGATGATATTGGACAATTGGAAAAGAAGGGATTTGGAGAGGCTATAGGCCACGACATGCTTACCTTTCGAGGTGTCGAGACCCTGTCCGGAACCCACGAAAAACAACTTGCCGTCATGATTGGTCTTCATATGTTCATACAAGGGCTTAGTAAGGTTGTAAGCCGTTTCGAAGTTGAGTCGATACTGGTGTTCCAGTTCAGGGATTCCGGTATTGGACAGATTGCCCATGGCAAAGCCGCCAGCAGTCATGACGGCGATGTCTATCCTGCCGTATTTTTCGACCATCTGTTTGACACAAGCCTCTACGGCAGCATCGTCGAGCAAGTTGACTTCACACGCTTGATAATTGTCGTCATTTCGCATATTGTGTCCGGAACGAGGGACCAGACCAACTACGCGATCGCCGCGATGAAGGTAAAAATCAACTACTGCCGACCCGAGATTGCCGGATGCGCCACTTACAATGACCGTTTTGTTTGCCATAATCTGAAAGAATCTTGTTTGAAAATTAAATACATAAACAACAAAGGCGGATAAAAGTTAAGTGGAAAGCTTGTACGCGCCTGATTGGTTGATGGTGGGGCGGGGATGATTGAGTCCGGGAAAAATCGAAGTAGGTAGATAAATAATAATCGACTATTCAGCCACAGAAGGTGCTTTGGATGATTTGAATTTTAAAAACTGTTTATTTTATACCAGTTACCGGAGCTGGTGATTTTCAAAGGCATGTTAGCGCTTGATCTACACCTATTATTTTCCTGCCTACTTCGTTTTGAAACCCGTTTCAACAGCCTTTCTCCGGCTAATTTATTGTTGCGCAACGGTTTATTTTCCCCAAAGCATTTATTTCTGTAGAACTTCTTTCTGAGCAAAAGATTCTGCCCATTTTCGCATACTATTTGCCACCGCTTCCAAATGCGCCAACATCCTTTATGTCACCGCTTCCTATTTTTAGATCCGGTAAATTTTTAAAAGGAACTACAATCCGAAAGATTAAGGACGGGATTTTTTTAGGGTTTGGGGGCTGTATATCAAGTCGTATTGTTATGAGCAAATGGATGCCCGGATGAAAAATACAAATCCAGACTAAAGTGTACTCCTGTTTTATTTGATTTTTTATATAAATCATCTCAAAATCAATGCAATATATATTTTATTCGATAAAAATAATCCTTGGAATTGTCGTAAAAAAGCCATATCTTTGTGCACTTTTATAAAGGAAATTTTTTATGTCAGAAAATACAGAAGCCTTGCAGAATAATGGGAATTACGATGCGAGTAATATCCAGGCGCTGGAAGGCCTTGAGGCGGTCAGGAAAAGACCGGGGATGTACATCGGGAGCACCGATACCAAAGGATTGCACCATCTGGTCTATGAGGTCATTGATAACTCGATCGACGAGCATCTTGCCGGATATTGTGACCGGATTATAACAATCATTCACCCGGACAACTCCATTTCAGTAACCGATAATGGTCGGGGGATTCCGGTGGGAATGCACGAGAAGTTGCAGAAATCAGCACTTGAGGTGGTTATGACGGTCCTTCATGCCGGTGGAAAGTTCGATAAGAATACCTATAAGGTCTCAGGAGGCCTTCACGGTGTTGGCGTTTCCTGCGTTAATGCCCTTTCTACCTATCTCAAGGCAGAAGTCCATAGAAACGGCCACATTTATCAACAAGAGTATTCCGAAGGGAAACCAACATCAGAGGTGGTTGTGATTGGCGATGCTCCGGATACGGGTACCATCATCACATTCAGGCCGGATCCGAAGATCTTCGAAACGCTTGATTATAAGTTTGAGACGCTGTCCAACAGGATGAGGGAGCTGGCCTATCTCAATAAGGGACTTACTCTTGAACTCATCGATGAAAGACCGGATGAAAACGGAAAAACGAGGAAAGAAACCTATCATAGTGAGGGTGGCCTTGCGGAATTTGTCACCTATCTGGATCAGTCCAGGACATCCATCATTACCAAACCGATACATGTCATTGGTAAAGAAGATAATATTGAAGTCGAAGTGGCGCTTCAGTACAACACTTCTTATGCCGAGAATATATACTCCTATGTCAACAACATCAATACCAGAGAGGGCGGTACACATGTGAGAGGATTTAGGATGGCAGTAGCCAGATTGTTCAAACAGTATGGCGAGGATAACGGTTTCTTCAAAAAGCTGAAATTTACGGTGTCCGGTGAAGACTTCCGAGAAGGCCTGACAGCCATCGTGTCGGTCAAGGTTCCGGAACCACAGTTCAAGGGACAGACCAAAGGCGAATTGGGCAACTCTGAGGTGACAAGCGTCGTGAGCCAGATTGTCGGAGAGACCCTGAAACATTTTCTGGAAGAAAACCCCAATGAGGCCAAGCGCATTCTCGAAAAAGTCGTGCTTGCCGCCACTGCCCGTGAAGCTGCAAGAAAGGCACGGGAAATGGTACAGCGAAAGAACATCCTTACAGGTGGAGGTCTGCCGGGCAAGCTGGCCGATTGCAGCAACAGACACCCGGAAGAAAGCGAGATCTTCCTGGTCGAGGGAGACTCGGCGGGCGGTACTGCCAAGCAGGGCAGGGACAGACATTTCCAGGCTATCCTGCCGTTAAGGGGTAAGATCCTCAATGTCGAAAAGGCGATGGAACACAAGATCTACGAGAATGAAGAGATCAAGAATATGTTTATCGCACTTGGCGTCAGCATTGAGGAAAAGGATGGTGATAAAATCCTGAACATTGAAAAGCTGCGGTACCATAAGATTGTCATTATGACGGATGCCGATGTCGATGGATCTCACATTACGACACTGATTCTGACTTTCTTCTTCCGCTTTATGCGGCCACTGATCGACAATGGATATATCTATATTGCGGCACCTCCGCTCTATCAGGTCAAGAAAGGTCAGCAAGCGATATACGCCTGGACAGAGACAGACAGAAAGGAAGCAGTAGCCGCCCTTTCAAAGAAAGAAAACGATGATAGTGTGAAGATACAGCGCTATAAAGGTCTTGGAGAGATGAACGCCGAGCAGTTGTGGGAAACGACCATGGACCCGTCAAGAAGGACACTCCGACAGGTGACTATCGAAGACGCCATCGAATGTGACCGTGTCTTCTCCATGTTGATGGGTGATGAAGTGCCGCCACGCAGGGAATTCATTGAGGCAAATGCCACTTATGCCAGAATTGATGCCTGATATCCGGGCTAATACATTGGATTGATAAATAAAAAACGCCCCATCTCCCGATGAGGCGTTTTTTCTTCTCTGAAGTTGAAAGTAATTCTCAGGTAAATCTGATTTCATCTTCGGCGATATCGAAAAACCGATATTCCGTAAGGGCAAAATTTGAGTCCATCCTGATGTTCACCCATTTTTTGTACCTAAAGTACCATTTCATTCTGATACTCGGCAAGCCTTTTGTCAGGTAGGCATGTACATAAGGGTGTACACTGAGGTTGACCTTTGAGATTGATTTATTGGTCAACAGATAGACGAGGTCTCTTTCGATCTCATCAGTAAGCAGGACTGTCGGCTGAACCTTACCGCTACCGTTGCATGTTGGACATACCTCGTCGGTATTGATCTTCAGTGCCGGTCTGACCCTTTCCCTGGTGATCTGCATCAAACCGAATTTGCTCAGTGGCAAAATGGTGTGTTGTGCCCGATCCTGCGCCATCAGTTCAATCATGTGATTGTTGAGGGCTTTCTTGTGATCAGGGTTCTTCATATCGATAAAATCGATGATGATGAGCCCACCAAGGTCTCTCAGCCTAAGCTGTCTGGCAATCTCTTCTGCGGCTTCCATATTTACGGTCAGAGACGTGTTGTTCATCTCAGACTTTGACATTTTTGGTCCGCTATTGACATCAATGACGTGCATCGCTTCTGTGTGTTCAATCACAAGATAGGCACCGCTGTTCATTGTAGCGGTTTTGCCAAACGAAGCCTTGATCTGCTTATTGATGCCAAAATGCTCAAAGATTGGGAGCCGGCCACTGTACAACTGTACGATCTTCACTTTGTCGGGAGCGATGCTCGACATAAATGACTTGATGTTGTTGAAAACGTCCTTGTCATTGACGACCACACTGTGATAGTCGTCCGATAGAAAGTCTCGCAGCAGGCTTGTTGTCTTGTCCGCTTCGCTCAAAACTTTTTTTGGGCCTTTGGCATTGGATAGATTCTCTTCTATCTCTTGCCATTTTTGGGCAAGGTTGCTGATCTCGTCATGCAGGTCTGCTACTTTTCTTCCTTCTGCAGCAGTCCTGGCGATGATACCGAAATTTTTAGGTTTGATGCTTTCAATCAATAATTGTAGCCTTTTCCTCTCCTCGGGATTGACAATCTTTTTGGAGATGGTTACTGCATTGGAAAAAGGAGTCAGGACAAGGTACCTGCCCGGAATGGTGATCTCACAACTGAGACGCGGGCCTTTTGTCGAAATTGGCTCCTTGAGGATCTGAACCAGCATCATGGTCTTTTTGTCCATGACTTCCTGGATCTTACCGTTTTTGTTGATCTCCTTCGACAGATCCATATTGTGGATATTGAAACCCTGCGACTTGTTAAGCACCTGCCGTGTGTATTCAATTACGGAAGGCAATTTCGGTCCCAGATCGGTATAGTGCAGGAAGGCATCCTTCCTTTTTCCGATATCCAAAAATGCAGCATTGAGTCCGGGCATCAACTTACTGACCTTTGCCAGATAGATGTCCCCGACATTGTAAGAATTACTGGTCTTTTGCTTGTGAATCTCCACCAATCGGTGGTTTTCCATCAAAGCTATTTCAACTTCAGAAGGCAAAGAATTAATAATCAGTTCTTTATTCACATCTGAAAGTTTTAGTAAAAATTCTTGTACTTTGTATTCACCGGTACGTTGACTTTATTCAACATGCCGGCAAATACAAAGGTTGCGGCATCATGGATGCCTTATCGATTCTTCTTCTTATGTCGATTTTTCCTTAGTCTTTTTTTTCTCTTGTGCGTAGCGATCTTGTGCCTTTTACGCTTTTTACCACATGGCATAATCGTAGATTTTTTTTGTTAACAAATATTTTACTTGTGCCTGAACATCAATTGCGGCATTTTTCCGCCAGTTCATGCGCTTTTTCATGTTGTCCCGCCCCTTCATAGGCCATACTTAGGAGACAAGGAGTCTGAGGATTTTTGGGGTCTATCTTGTAGGATTCCTCCAGCCTCGCTATTGCCTTGTCGTATTGACCTGTCTTTATGGCCAATTGTCCGAGCAGATTGATGACGGCAGTATTGTCGGGCTCTTTTTTGTTCAGCTCCAACAACATCTTGATGCCCTTCATCACGTCGTCCTTCGGTGGTGCATCAGCATATAATGCAGCCAGGTTGACGCGATGGATGGTAGCATCTGGCTCGATGGAAATCGCCTTTTCGAATGCCCTGGCCGCTCGTCCGACGCAAAACTCCCGTTCGCTGCCCTCCGGAAGCAACTTGACTCCCGTACCATAACTTGTTCCTGCGATGGACCATGCGGTGGCGGTTTTTTCGATTTCAGCAACCTTTTCGGCATAATATCCGGCAAGCCCATATCTTCTTTGACTGTACCAGACTCCCGACAGGCGCTTGAGATTGTCCAGAACCGCAGTCGTATCGTCACCTTCGGTTGCGTGTTGCAGCCTGTCCACCAGCTCAAGCGTATCGCCTGAAGTGCCGGAACGAGCCTCCTTTAGCAAGGCCTCAGGCCCGGTTGCTTCGGTGATGAGTGTGCGCTCTTTATCTTTTCTTGCCTTTTCTTTCTTGTCAGTCAGGCTGAAGCCGAAATAAAGGACACAAAAAAGTAAAATGGCGGAACCCAGGGCGATTTTCTTTTGGCGGCTGATTTCTGTCGGCCTATTTTTTGCCATATTAATCCTCTTCTACTTCCGGAGCGACAGTCACCTTGTTCTTCACCTGCTCAGTAAAGGTCTTGGCCGGTTTGAAAGCAGGAATGAAATGCTCCGGAATTTCTATTGCCTCATTCTTTTTGATATGACGGCCTATTTTCTTTGCTCTTTTCTTGATGATAAATGACCCAAAACCACGGATATATACATTTTCTCCGTTGGACAATGTGTTTTTTACTTCCGTAAAGAAGTGTTCGATTGACACCAGTACATCCACTTTAGCAACACCGGTCTTCTCGGCAATTGTGGCAACTAAGTCAGCTTTTCTCATTATTTGTTGGTTTATAATAAGTTATGAAATAAAAAGTCAGGCTCTTATAAAGCGTGGCAAATTTCGTATTTTTTTCATTTTAAAAAAATTTCTGACTACTTTTTTTCATAATTTGTTGAAATTCACAGTGTAGGATAAAATTGCATACGTCGCACAGGCTGCGCAATACAGGCGATAATGTTACCTTTATTTTTCCTCAAACTTTTTTCTTGAGGCGGTGTGTATTTCGTTGACTTTCCTGTAAATATCATCTATTTTATCCTCCAACATGGTCCTGAAGGTCTGTTTCACGTCGGAAAATCCAATATGTGCATGGTATTGCCAAATTTCCTGGATGTCTTCGTATGAAATGGTGTAGGGCGCATAGCGTTCATTGTCCGAGATGGCGATCAGGCGGCTCTCGGCATCAACCCGCTGGATCCTTTTATATACTACGCCGTCCTTGTGCGTGATAATGATATAGGTCTTGTCATCCTTTATATCCTTTAGTGATTCGACCAATCGGCTGATGATGATGGAACCCGACTCCAGCGGCAGCATACTGTCTCCCGAAATTTCGAAGGCACGGTAATGTCCTCCCTGTAACGAGGGCACAGATATCCGCGGCAGGTCGGATATATATTCCGGATCGGCCATCCCGGACATATAACCGGCTTCAGCCTTGGTTTCCACCAACTCTATCTGGCTTCTGCCGTCCATATCGACGGTCATCGCCAGTACACGCAATTCCTTGTTTCTGAATACCTCGAGGTTGTCCAATGTCAGATCCGTATTGACCAATTGGTCCAGGGACACATTGAGCTCTTCACACATCCTGCCGAGCATTTTCAGGTTGGGTTCTGTGTTTCCCTTCTCGTATTCGGAATAGGTTGTCCGCGGTATGCCGAGCACATCGGCAAAATTCTGCTGTGACATCTGTTTCTTTCGCCGGAGGTGTCTCAGGTTGATATGCAACATTCTTTTGGGCTTTAATGATCAAAGGTATGAATATTTTTGCAAAATGACAAATATTGCGGCATTGTTGACGAAAAACACGGAATTTAACCTTGAAATTTAATCGAATTATCATAATTCTGTTTGCGTTACCTTTGGGCAAATTTTATCATCAATATTTAGAAGCGAGATGAACAATAAGGATTTGCTGAAGATTGCCGAAAGATTCGGGACTCCGACTTACGTTTATGATGCGGAATCCATCAAGACGCAATACGATAAGCTGGTAGGCGCGTTCAGCAGAGATACACGATTTTTCTTTGCCTGCAAGGCATTGTCCAATATCAATATTCTGAAGTATGTTCGGGGCTTAGGCTCTGGGCTGGATTGCGTATCGGTCAATGAGGTCAGATTGGGACTGAAGGCCGGCTTTGGACCGGAAAGAATATTGTTTACTCCCAATTGTGTTGACCTGGCCGAGATCGAAGAGGCAATCTCCCACAAGGTGCATATCAATATAGACAACATCTCCATCCTGGAACAATTCGGAAATAAATACACTGATTCCTATCCTGTCTTCATCCGCATCAACCCCCATATTTTTGCTGGCGGCAACTATAAGATTTCGACAGGACACATCGACAGCAAATTTGGTATCTCCATCCACCAGTTGAGGCATATCGAAAGACTTGTCAAATCGACCGGAGTTAATGTAGAAGGCCTCCATATGCACACTGGAAGCGAGATCAAGGATGCCGATGTCTTCATAGAAGGGCTGGAAATCATGTTTGAACTGGCGGAACACTTTCCCAACCTCAAATACCTCGATATGGGTAGCGGCTTTAAGGTGGCATACCGGGATGGTGAAATGGAAACAGATGTGGCCGAGTTGGGTCAAAAGGTAGGTAGGGCTATGGACAGGTTTGCTGCTGATACCGGTAAAAAACCCGAGCTGTGGTTTGAACCTGGTAAGTTTCTCGTGAGTAAAAGCGGCCACTTCCTGGTCAAGACCAATGTCATCAAGCATACTACGGCTACCGTATTCGCCGGGATCAATTCGGGCTTCAACCATCTGATACGGCCGATGTTCTACGATGCCTACCACCAAATCCAGAATTTGTCCAACCCTCATGGTCCGGAAAGAATCTATACCGTAGTCGGAAATATCTGTGAGACGGATACGTTTGCGTGGGACAGGAAGTTGAATGAAATCAGGGAAGGAGATATCCTTGTATTCAGAAATGCTGGCGCCTACGGTTTTGAGATGAGCTCCAATTTCAATTCACGGCTAAAACCAGCCGAAGTGTTGTTTTTGGATGGTAAGGCACATCTGATCCGAAGAAGGGATGAGTTTGAAGATTTGCTGAAAAATCAGATTGAAGTACTGTAGGGGGAGACCGGGCTTGGCGGGATGAAATATCGTACTAAAAGCGTATTGTGACAGGGAAACACGACTATAATATCCGGAAAAAAATCAAGTGCGGGCTTCGGAAGTCCAATATGAGGAGGTGTGCATCACAAATTGTACATAAGGGATGAATAACAGCATTAGCGATGTTCATTTTCTGTGCGGAACCGGCCTCGGTCAGTAATGATGCGGTCGCGAATGAGTCAATGTGAAATCAAAAAATAGCGAAGGTTTGATAGTTTGGCGTTCGATGCGCTATCGAGCGTTGGAAGGCCTACCGTTTGAAAGTGGCAAATCAAACTACAAACAAATGGAAAAGCCAAAAACAACGTAGCTAACAACCGGATCGTTAGCCTTTTATTCGAAGAAAAGTACAAAATGTTATGCACACTACGAAGAGGCAGAAAACGAATTTTTGAACCGTAATGATTATCTTTGTTCGATGCAGCAGGATTTACACATCGCAGGGCTGATCATAAGTGAGCCGACAACATTTCTTACAAATCTGTTGCTTGCGGTTACGGGAATTTATTTGGGGTCTCGATTTACGACTGTCGGGTATGCAAGACCGAAATTCATCCATCAATATGGATTGTTTTTGGTGTTTACAGGAATATCTGCTGCTTGGGGAGGAATCTTCGGACATGGATTCAGGCATTATTTCCCGATTGAATATTCCATTCCGGGCTGGATAGCTGCTTTTGTGGCATCCTTTTATATGGCCGGTGGAGCAATTTCCCATCTGGAGTATTGCAATATTCCGCCTTTTGACAACAGCCGGGTCGTGCGGCGCCTCAAAATGGTGAATTCGCTGGTCTTGGCCTCAGCAGTCATTTCTATATTCATCAAACCTCACTTTATGATAGTGGCGGTCGATTCAACCATTGTATTAGTTGCCGCCGGCTTGATTTGCGAATGGATCGCCTATAAAAACACCGGAGATCCCGGCAGTTTTTTGTTTTTGGTGGCGGTAGTTATCGGCATATTGACCATTTTGTTATTTGTATTAAAGGTCAATGCCGGCCCCTGGCTTAATACCAATGACCTGACACACCTTGTCATGATAGGCTGTATGTTTATTTTTGCAAAAGGATTTGAACGAATGGAATTAAATAGGGTCAGTGCATGATCAGGGTTGATGATGAATATGTCGAGAAGGTAAAGAAGCAAGGCCTGAAAAAGCCGCGCTTGGCGAATCTATACAGTATGTCGCGTATCTTCAGGGAAATCTACCGGATACCGGCATTTATTCCCGTGCCGTATGTCTGCTTTCTGGAGCATGGTGTCAATTTTCAGTTTGAACATTTCTATAACCGACTTCTTGAAAGCCGGGGTGAATTAATCTTTTTGGACAATTCCCATCGGGTGGCCAATTTTGAGCGACAGACAGGAAAGAAGGCCTATGCGCTTGGTCCGCTCTATCCCAAATACAGGAAGGCTCACGGTATCCTGCCGCATGAGTCGGCTACGGGGACACTGGCCTTCCCCTCCCATTCGTCGAGCCAATTTGACTTCAGTTCCGGATATAGTAGGTATGCGCAAGACTTGTTGCAGCTTCCGGAGCGATTCCATCCCGTCACGGTATGTATGTATTATTACGACTTGCTGCAAGGGCGACACAAGGCATTTGAAGAGGCTGGTTTTGAGGTGGTAACCAATGGATATATTGGCGAGCCGACCTTTGTGGACACCTTTTATGATACCATGAGGCGATTCAGGTACATCACCAGCAACCATATCGGCTCTTACTCCTTTTATGCATTGGAAATGGGCCTCCCCTTTTTTCTTTACGGGCCTGATACCGACTTGGAATTTATCCGCATATCCGATCTGAACGGTATCAATATGGAACAATATCTCACCAATCAATTCTACGAACTGTTCAAAGCGGCAGTGTCCATCGGCCTCCCCGACGAACCAACAGTCACCGAAGAGCAAAAAAGGCTGGTTGCCATCATTGAAGATGAAAAAAACACGCTCCCCGCAGATGTTGTCCGACGATTGGTCAAGAAAGGATGGATATCGGCATTGGTCAGGAAGGTGTTGAAGAAGATTTAGAGGTTACCCGGCATTCAAGATTTGTAACTATTCATCTGATAAAAAGGCGTGTACATCTCCTTTTTTCTGCCGCGACTGTCCCGGCTGTCCGGGAAAACATCTTGCACGAACAGCTTTTCGCGTTGTGTAATATAATTTTGTGGTTAAAAATAAATTCCGGGTCTCAACTAATTTACACCATTTTATACAGTAATCTGTTTATGACTATCGGTTGGCAGACCGCAAAGATTCTTGTTAAAAATCACTAAAAATCAAGGCTCTGGTATCTCGAAACTTCGGACTAACGCTTCTGTGTTGATGAATAGTTCACGCCTGGCATTTTAGCGTCGCTGTTTGATGTAAGAAAAATCAAACGCGAGATAGTGTATCAAGCCCCAAACTATCAAACCTTCGCTATTTACCGCCTCATACGCTAATATTTGCATTTATTAATCCGGGCAATTTGTGATATACACGGGCTCAAGGCAATTTGATGTGAATAGTTACGTTATTTGTATCTTTGCCATCATTTTTTAAAAATCAAATTGACATGGCCCATACTTCCGACTTGGTCATCGTAGGCTCAGGCATAGCTGGCCTTAGTCTTGCCATTCAAGTTGCCCAACGACGCAAGGACATGAAGATTACCGTACTTGCCAAGACAACCGAAAAGGAGAGCAATACCAACTTCGCACAGGGCGGAATTGCCACCGTATGGGATGTGGACGTGGATAACTTTGAAAAACATATCGCTGACACGCTGGATGCGGGTGATGGACTGTGCGACAAGGAAGTGGTGGAGATCGTCGTAAAATCCGCCCCAGAACGCGTCCGAGAATTGATCGACTGGGGTGCCAACTTCGACAAAACCCAAACCGGAGAATACGATCTGGGTAGGGAAGGCGGACACACCGAAAACAGAATCCTTCATTACAAAGACATCACCGGCCAGGAGATCCAGCGTACTGTCGTGGAAAAAGCCGCTCAATTTGATAATATTGAGATCCTGGAGCATTATTTTGCCATCGATATCATCACGCAACACCACCTCGGCTACAATGTGTCCCGACTGACTCCCGATATCGAATGTTATGGCGTCTATGCACTGGACAGGAAAACAAATGAAATCAAGACTTTCCTGGCGAAACAGACTATATTGGCTTCAGGCGGTGCAGGCCAGGTATATCAGACAACCACCAATCCACTGGTGGCAACCGGCGACGGTATGGCCATGTTTTATCGGGCAAAGGGGAGGATTTCCAACATGGAATTTGTTCAATTCCACCCCACAGCGTTGTATAATCCCGGTGGAGATAAGCCTGACTTCCTGATTAGCGAAGCTGTCAGAGGCTACGGAGCAATCCTCAAAGATGCTCAGGGCCGGGAATTTATGCATAAGTATGATGAACGGTTGAGCCTGGCACCACGGGATATTGTAGCCAGGGCCATAGACAACGAAATGAAGATCCAGGGCGCCGATAAGATGTTTCTTGATTGCCGGCACCTGGATAGGGAAGGATTCTTAAGACATTTTCCCAATATCTACGAAAAATGCAAGAGCATCGGCATAGACCCCTTTGTCCAGATGATACCTATCGTGCCGGCATGTCACTATATGTGCGGCGGTATCAAGATAGACCATGAGGGTAGAAGCTCCATCAACCGGCTTTACGCTGCCGGCGAATGTACCAACTCCGGACTGCATGGAGCCAACCGCCTCGCCAGCAATAGCCTGCTGGAAGGTCTGGTATTCGGATACCGCGCGGCAATGGATATTCTTGCCACCATCGACAATTATGATATCTGCAAGGGAATACCGGAATGGAATGCCCGCGGTACCAGTGATCCAAAGGAAATGGTACTCATCACCCAAAGCCGCAAGGAAGTCAATGAAATCATGTCCAACTATGTGGGCATCGTGCGGTCAAATGTCCGTCTGAAGCGTGCCGACGACAGGATGTACCTGTTGTACAAGGAGACCGAAGAATTGTACAATACGACGACCATCAGCCCTCAGCTATGCGAATTGCGCAACCTCATCACCATCTCCTATCTCATCATCAAGAGCGCCACAATGAGGCATGAGAGTCGAGGACTGCATTATACGACTGACTATCCGGATAAGCTGCCCTTTTTGCAGGATACACTGATGTAAGCATTTAGTCGGCTTGCCGGACATTATCCAGGCAACGAAGTATCATCGCTACGGCACGGTCTATCGTCTCGCGCTTGGTACGGAAGGCAAGGATCGCCATACGTATGACATATCGGCCATCAATAACGGATGAACTGAGAAAAACATCCCCATCGGCATGGATTTCCTTCATCAATCGACTGTTCTTCTCATCGGCACCCGATTCAAACGGATAGTAAAAATAACTGACGGAAAGATCCGGCTCTGGCCCAACCTTAAAGCCCTCCTCCACCAACTTCGCCCTGAAATAAGCTGTAAGCAGGAGCTTCTCCTCCAGACAGGCGATAAATGGTTCGATGCCGTGGAGTTGCAACGGCAGCCACAGCCGCAGCCCCCTGAAATGCTTGGTAAGCTCTGGAGAAACGTTGGAAGGACTTTTGACAAGCTCATCGCCCAAGGTATCCTGCATATAATTAGCGGCATACCGGTTGGAGTGCAGGACAGCATCCTTGTCTCGGATAAGGACTGCGCCGAGTCCGTAAGGGAGAAAAAGGCTCTTATGCGGGTCCACGATGATGGAGTCCGCCCGTTCTATTCCCTTGAATAATTCTTTTTTGGAAGTAAGGATGAAAAATCCACCATAAGCCCCATCAACATGGAGCCACAGGCCATGTTTTTCGGTGATATCCGCAATTGCATTGAGCGGATCCACGGCGCCGGTATCGGTAGTCCCGGCAGTAGCGACGACGAGAAAAGGAAGCAGGCCATGTGTCTTATCTTCCTCTACAAGTGATGCCAGAACAGCTGTGTTTATCCTGTGCCTGTCGTCCAGGGGAACGTATCGGATGATGACGTCTTCTAGCCCCAGGATGCGGAGAGCCTTCTGGGCGGAATGGTGCACCTGTTCACTCAGATAAACCACGCTTTGCCGGACTTTTTCATTTTTTATGCCATATTTATCCCGGGCGGCATTGAAGGCAATAAGCATGGACACAGAGCCTCCGGAAGTCAGATTGCCGACAGCATCGGCAGGGAAAGAAAAAACGGACTTCAGCCAGTTGATCACTTCGTTTTCGATGGTGACCGCACCGGGCGATGCATAGAATACACCGGCGTAGGGATTGGTTACTGCGGCAATGAAATCTGCCAGTGCGGAAATAAATATTCCGCCACCCGGAATATAGCCCAGATGTGTACCGGAAGCGGCATTGATGCCCGTTTCGGCGACTTCACTTTGATAGGCGTTCAGCAACAACTCCAGCGGATTTCCACCATTTCCGATGGCCAAAGAACCGGGCTGTTTTTCGTTATAGCCACGCACCGTACTGAGGCCGTTGATAAATTGATTGGCGTAGTCTGCCACAAGGCCGACCATTTCACGTCTTTGGTCTTCTGACACATCCAATTGACCGGAGATCGTATGCATTTGTTCGAGTCTTGCGGTTATTTCTTCTAAACTCATTGTTTGTTAGCCGTTGATATTCAAAAAAGGCAGGGATTGATCGTGCTACAATAGTAATTATTCACATGATAAGAAAGAGTGCACGTTTTCTGTTTTCTGCTACGCCTGTCCCGTCCGTCCGGATAAATACTCGATAGAATTCCGTGTCTTTAGGGACATTTTGTGGTTAAAAATAAATTCGAATTCTAAGATATTGACAGAACATGAGGGTTCGACGCAATTTGACGTGAATTGTTACCTAAAACAAAGTATTTTTCAAAATTCAAGACGGCTCAAAGCTCCAGTCCCAGCCCGGCAAAAGCCGCCCGAGTACTCTCAAGACCCGTGTGCACGATGCCTTTTATGCCTAAGCTCTGTGCCACCTGAACAAACAGCGGCCGATCGTCGATATACACGATTTGCTCCAGTGGCGTTTGGGCGAGATCGACGGCCAACTTGAAAATGGCCTTATCCGGCTTTCTCAGATAGACAAAGCTGGATGAAACAAAAAAATCAATCAGCTTGTCCAGAGCAAACTTCCGGATTCGGTATTCGTTCAGTTCACGGCCCTCATTGCTGACGGCAACAACCTTCAAGCCATATTTTTCTTTCAGAGCATGCATATATTGCAGCATACCATCCAACGGTTGGGAATAGCTGTACATAAATTCCTTAAAATCATCCCGACTGTAGGGGCGGTCTTGATAGAAGACGATGTAGTCAAGGTATTCGTCCAGTGTCATTTTGCCGGATTCAAAGATGTCGAATGCGAGATGATGTCGGTCATCCAGCTCTGCGGCATCCAGGGCAAAACGCTCCACGGCAAGTCGGCGGGCATTTCTGTCCCAACCATTGGTAAGCAGGACTTTTCCGATATCGGTAAATATTGTTTTTATTTCTGTTGACATGATTGTTGTTTTATTTGATATACAGGCAGACTCGCCACCCGGTAAGGTTACAGGTCAACATCATGCTACGGTGATTTCCTTTTCAAGATACACGTCCTGGATGGCATTGAGCAGCTTTATTCCGTCCTTCATTGGTCGCTGAAAAGCCTTTCTGCCCGAAATCATGCCCATACCTCCGGCGCGTTTGTTGATGACGGCTGTCCGAACGGCTTCCATTTCATCGGTGGCACCGGCGGACGCCCCACCGGAGTTGATCAGTCCGGCGCGTCCCATGAAACTGTTGATGACCTGATAGCGACAAAGGTCGATTGGATGTTCGGAGGACAACTCGCTGTATATACGCTTATCGAATTTGCCATAGGAGACACCGCCTGAATTGAGGGCGACGTAACCACCATTGTTTTCCGCCATCTTTTGCTTGACGATATCCGCCTGGATGGTTGCACCGAGGTGGATGGCCTGACCGGTGAGGTCGGCGGAAACGTGATAGTCCGTTCCATCCTTTTTGAAAGCGTTGTTCCTGAGGTAGCACCACAGGACGGTTGCCATACCGAGTTTGTGCGCATGGTCAAAGGCTCTTGCGATCTCGGTGATCTGACGGCTGCTTTCTTCCGAGCCGAAGTAGATGGTAGCTCCGACGGCAGCAGCGCCCATGTTCCAGGCATCTTCCACCCTGCCAAACAGCACCTGATCGAATTTATTGGGATAGGTCAGCAATTCATTGTGGTTGATCTTTACGATAAAGGGGATCTTGTGCGCATATTTCCGTGCGACGGATGCCATAACGCCGAAAGTACTTGCCACGGCGTTGCAGCCGCCTTCGATGGCCAGCAAAAGGATGTTTTCAGGATCAAAATAGTCAGGATTGGCGGCAAAGGAAGCCCCGGCACTGTGTTCCACACCCTGATCGACCGGCAATATGGAAAGATAACCCGTCCCGGATAACCTGCCGGTATTGAAAATCATCTGAAGATTGCGCATGGTCTGAATATTCCTGTTGGAGGGAATGAATATATCGTCCACAAAGCCCGGTCCTGGGAGATGGAGCCTGCCTCTGTCGATGGTCTTGCATTCGTGGGTGAATAGGGTCTCGTTTGATTTGCCCAGCAGATCGACGATTTGTCCGTAGTTCATGTTAATTTCTTTTATGATGGTATAAATAAAAGACCCGGAGAACACAGATTACAACCGACGATGAAGGACTCCAGTGCTGTTCGGATCAATGATGATCGAAATATCAACAGCAAATTCACCTGGTTCGTTTAAAATAGGCCTGAAAAAAGGAGTTAGAATAGAACATTCAGTTGATTTCTTTCCTATAACCCTTTCATTGCACGGGGCTCTAATAATTTCATGCTGGTGAGATTGGTTTCACGCTTAATTCGACGGTGGTTTCGGGGGTTGCAACGAAATAGGTAGATAATTAATAACCGGAAAGGCAGCGGTACCGGGACTTCTGATTTACCGTAAATAAAAACCAGCATGCTACAGAATCAAATTCTGATATCGAATCTTTGAAACGCCTGTCAAAAGGGCATCCGGGACTATTATTCTTCTACCTACTTAGATTTACCCCGCCGAATCAACTCCCCAAAAACAAAAAAGGGAAGCTGACGCCTCCCTTCTTCATATCTTTATTTGGACAATTTTAGCTGTTGGCTACGATATTGACCTTGAAATTGATTTCCTTGGAGATCAGGTCGTCAGCCATGCCAGTGTAGGTAATGCCCCACTGCTCGCGCTCGATATTGAAGTCGGCCTTCATTTGCACCTTATTGGCGGAATTTTCGACGACATCGGCGTTAAATGTGATATTTTTGGAGATGCCCTTGATGGTCAGGTTTCCGGAGACAACCACTTGATTAGGATTGTCGGTTGCCTTTACCTCAGTAATCTGGAAAATAGCTTCAGGATGTTTTTCGACGTGGAAGAAATCCTCAGACTTCAGGTGGCCGACCAATTTTTCTTTCCATTCACCCTGTTGATCTTCATTTACGATGCTGTTCATATCTACGATGAATTCGCCACCGGTTAGCTTGTCACCGTCCATCACCAGGTTGCCGGATTTGATGCTGATTGTGCCGTGGTGTGTGGCAGAAACCTTCTTGCCTTCCCAGCTAAGGGTTGACTCCTGAGGGTTTACGGTAAAGGCAGCTCCGGTTGTTTCTGCTGGTGCCTGTTGTGCTTCTGTTGTTTCGGCCTTATCGCCTTCGGGGTTACTTACGCAAGATGTAAGGGATAATCCTGCTGCTACGAATAAAAAAAAGAATTTTCTCATGTTTCGATTTTCTGATAATTAGAATTTGATAATCGTCACAAAGGTAAGGCGGGTTTTTCTGCCGGAGATTAATGTAAATTAAGAAATGAGTAACTATTCACCTAATAAGAAAGAGTTCGAGTTTTCTTTATTCTACCACGCCGGCCCCGGCCGTCTGGGGAAATATACAGTGCGATAGACCTTTCGTGCTGTTTAGTGCCATTTCGTGGTAGAAAACTGCTTTAGCGGGTATTCTTTGGTGGCTGTGTGATAATATTCAACAGGTTATTTCTTGGTCTAACGAAAGATTTCAGGATTTTCCTTCCACCACGCCTGTCCCGGCCGTCCGGGGAAATATGCAGTGCGATAGACCTTTCTTGGTTTGCATTGCAATTTCGTGGTTAAATAAATATTTGGGGCTTTAGGTATTGATAAGCCGTAGATTATAGACACTTTGAGGTGAATAGTTACAGAAATGAGGCGAAACGGCTCCTGTTTTATCCGCATTGGATTATGAGGCGCTTTATTCTTTTTGATAAATCCTGATATAATCAATATCGTATTCTGCCGGCAAGGTATCATCGGGAATTTCTTCTCCCCCCTGACCTAAGGCCACATTCATCACGAGATAAAATTTTTCGTGAAAGGGATTATTGCCACGGACTCCGTTTTTTATTTGGCCGATTGCTGTTTCGTTGAGAAGAATGTCGTCCATATATATCCGAATATGATTTTCATCCCAATCCATGGTCCAGATGTGAAATTCCTGCCAGAAGGCTTCGTCGCCCAGTTGGCTTATGACATGCTTTTTCACACTCCAGGTGCTGTTGCCCTTATCCCCTTGCCAGGCCAGATTGGCATGCATCAGGCCGCGGTAATATTCCATGATATCCACTTCCCCGCAGGCAGGCCATGGTACCGGGCCCCTGTTGACGCCCAGCATCCACAAGGCCGGCCACTGACCTTTGGCGGTATTGATGCGGAGTCGCGCCTGAAGTTTTCCGTACCGAAACTCAAATTTTCCCTTGCTGATGACTGAGGCGGAAGTATATTGGGCGGATGGCGTATTGATGCGCCAATCATCGCTTTTACTGTCGTAATATTCATTCCTGAAGGATTCCTTTCTGACGGTGATGGTCAGCATACCGTTTCCTACCTGTGCATTTTGCGGCCGATACCATTGCGGTTCATGGTTGCGAATAAATCCGGTTTCAAAGCTCCACTTACTGCTGTCGGGCGCACCGTTGTAATCAAATTCATCGTGAAAAACCAATCTATATCCTGCCGGAGGGTCAGGGAGAATGGGCTGTTGCCCGTTGAGGTTAATTCCTGAGATTATACTCACCAGAACAAGCAGGAATGAAAGAATATGCTGCACTGTTGACCTAATTTTTGGATAAATATAGGGAAAAAGTTGGATGGGGAATATGTAACGGACATTCGTGTGTATGTTTGTGAAACACACTGGCCAAACTCAATCAAATGAATAAACTAAATAAACGATAGCGTTTAAAATGATGTGATTACTCACCTTATAATAAAGGTAACCCGCCGATTTTCCCGGCGACTCCTATCTTAGTGGTCAATCTTCAGTAACCGAGTGACAATATTGCACAGGTAATTACTTGGTATAACTAAGGATTCCGGAATTCTCCTTCCACCACGCCTGTCCCGGTTGTCCGGAGAAATATGCAGTACGGAAATGCCCTTCGTGGTATGTAATGTATTTTTGTGTCTAAATATAAATTCCAGTTCATAGCTATTGATAGTATTTAGAAGGGTCAAGATCCTTTGATGTGAATAGTTACAAAAATTTGTAACTACTCACCTAATAAGAAAGAGTTCGATTTTTCTTTATTCTACCACAAAATAAACGAAATGACACGAAAGAATTTCGTGCTGTTTAGTGCCATTTCGTGGTAGAAAACTGCTTCAGGGAGTATTCTTTGGTGGCAGTTTGATAATATTCAACAGGTTATTTCTTGGTCTAACGAAAGATTTCAGGATTTTCCTTCCACCACGCCTGTCCCGTCCGTCCGGGAAAATATACAGTGCGATAGACCTTTCTTGGTTTGCATTGCAATTTCGTGGTTAAATAAATATTTGGAGCTTTAGGTATTGATAAGCCGTAGATTATAGACAATTTGAGGTGAATAGTTACAAATTTTTTAATGTCAGATATTAAGAAAACTTTATTTTTGAAAGTAGAACTTATTAGTTTTACAACACTTTCGACTATATTATAGAAAATATGCAACAATAAAACCTGGAAATAAACGAATTCTGATTATGGCAAAGGCGCTCAAAATAATGATTATTGAGGATGACCTCGTCGTGGCAGCCGATTTACAGGAAAACCTTGAGGAGGTTGGCTACCAAGTGACAGGAGTTGCCCAATCTGACACCTCTTCCCGTATCCTCTTTGAAGCTGATCCACCGGACCTGATTATTGCCGATATCAATCTTGGAGAGTCTTCCCTCTCCGGTATCGAAATTGTAAAAGAGTTAACCGGGCTAAGGCATATTCCCGTCATCTATCTTACAGCATTTTCCGATAGTGAAAATGTCGAATCCGCCAAATCAACCAGACCTGCTGCCTATTTGGTCAAGCCGGCAACAAAGAGTCAGGTCCAGGTTTCTATTGATCTGGCACTTAATAACTTTTATTATGACCATGCCAAGCCCGAAAGCAATCAGCATGCACAGGTATGTCCACTGATCAAGACACCGGATGCCTACTTTATAAAGCACGGTGAAAAATATGTCAAAATATGGGTGAAAGACATGTGCGCTCTGGAGAGTGAAGATTCATGTACCCGTATATACACTCCATATAAAAAGTATCTCACTTCGGGCTACTTGGGCAGGACACTGGCTCAAATATCTCATGACCATATCATCCGATGTCATAGATCATGGGCCATCAATACAGATTGCATCTTTGCCTTCAATGAATATGAGCTTACAGTGGCCATAGGCAAAGAGTTGATGGATATACCCCTGGGAGATACCTATAAACAAGAAGTATTTAATAACCTGGTTAAATTAAAAAGCGAATGAGAGGGAGTATTGTTTTAGGGCTTATATTTTGGAGCTCTTTTTTGTTTTGTCAGAATATTGATAGCTTAATAGATGTTACACAAAGTGGCAGGCTAGAACCAAAAGACAGAGTAAAGAATAATCTTAAAATTGGCAACTATTTTAAACAGACAGACCTAGTTCGTTCTAAGTTATACTATGAAAAAGCGCTCAACGAAGCTGTTCCATTGGGAGATAAGTTATTGATAGCAAATTCCCAATCATGCCTTGGGTCATATTATTTACAAAAAGAGGATATGGTCATAGCCCAAAAACTATACAATGAAGCACTGGGAAATTATCGGGAGGTGAATAATAAGGAGGGTGAAAGTGATTGCCTAGGAAGTATATCATTAATGACAGATGATCCAAATGAAGCCTTGCGTATTCAACAAAAAGCAAACAGAATAAGAGATTCACTTGGGTTAGACACAAAATTAGCTAAAGGGTTGAGTAATGAAGGTAATATTTTGGACAAAATGGGAAGAGATGACGAAGCTATTTCTTCTTTTAAGAAGTCTATTGACATTTACAAAAAGACAAATAACCTAAGTGGACTTACAAGCGCGTATATTAATATTACAGGATTTTATGGTAAACGTAATCAATTAGACTCCGCACTGATATATTCCCAGCTTTCATTGGAGTTGGCAAAAAGACAAAATAATAAGAACCTAATAGGGTCTAACCTTTATAATATTGCACTTATAAATTATCACAAAAAGGACTATAAAAGTTGTTTTGAAAAATTGTCCGAGGCTGTCACAATTTTTGAAGCTACAGGGACAGATAACTGGATAGCTCGATGTCGGCTGCTGATGGCAGGATGTGTAAGGCTTATAGGGGATAATAAAAGAGCACTCTTTCAGCTTAGACAATCTATGTCCTTTTTTCAAAGGAAAGATTTGAAAAGCGACCTTGCAAATGCATATAACAATTATGCTGAATGTTATCAACTATATCAAAAAGAGTTTGGCAGAGAGTATAGTAAAAATGTATTAGACACCATGGCTTTGTTTTTCAAAAGGGCATTGAAAATATATATCACCATCGGAGACAATCAAAAAACGCTATTAGCTAAAAGCAATCTGGCAAAGATAGAATATCATAAAGGGAATTATCAAGCGTCTATTAAACAGTTTGAAGAGATCTATCCTGATGAAGTAAAGGGTCACTTGTTCGATTTGGCCTTTACTGCATTATGGAATATTGGCAAAAACTATAATAAATTAGCGCAGGGTAAAAATGCTCTTTCTTCTTTTGAAAAAGCAGAAAAACTAGCTTTGAAAAATAACGAAGCCTTGCTATCAAGTACATTTTATGAAGATAAAAGTACTGCTTTTTTATTAGAGGGGGAAGTAGAGAAAAGTAATGAAGCCCTAAAAGCAGCGTTACTCCAAAAAGACAGTTTGTATAATATTGATAAAAACAAATTCATAGAAAATTTGGAGATCTCATATCAAACTAAAAAGAGGGAAACAGAGAATCGACAATTGTTAGCTGAAAAAAGACTTAAGGATACTCAACTTAAATTTCAACGAAAGTCACTATTGGGTTCAATAGCTGCACTTTTAGGCCTCTCGGCCCTCGCCTTCTTCCTTTATGATCAAAATAGAAAAAGAAAAAAGGCAAATGAACTGCTGAAAAAACAAAAGACAGAAATAGAACTCCTCAACAATGAACTCAATCATCGTGTGAAAAACAACCTTGCATTCATGACATCCCTCCTCAGTATGCAGGGTCGCAGACTTCAATCGACCGAGGCTAAATCGGCATTAAAAGAATCGGAATCCCGCCTTCAGGCTTTGAGTGTAGTCCATAATAACCTGATGAAAAACAGTTTGGGCAAAGAAGTTAATCTGAGAGAGTATATCCTTCAGATTGTAGATAAGATGAAGGAATCGTTTTATGTACCGGGCAAGCAAATTGAAGTAACTACCGAAGTGGATGATATCGCTATAGACGCGGAACGGGCCATGCGCATCGGTCTTGTAGTCAATGAGCTATTTACCAATAGTGTAAAGTATGCCTTTCAGGATATCGGCCAGCCAAACATCCATATCAGCTTGAAACAACAAGGCAATAGCCTGTCGCTAATATACAAGGATAATGGCCCCGGATTTCAACAAGGTTTTGAAAACGTTACCGGTGTACAAGAACAGCCACAACACCTCGGGTCAAAACTGATCCACCTCCTGGTTGAGCAGATGCAGGGGAGCTTAAAGGTCACGGGAAGCGAATTTTTGAGTACGCTCCCTGTCGTTTGAGCGTCCACAGCCTCGCCGTGTAGAAAATAGGATTATAGCCAACCCCACGATTATTTTATGGGGAAAATCATGCCTTTCATGAAGAAAACCCATGGCTTCATGAGGATTTCAGTTTTTGCATTTACAGGATTGATATTTTACCGACTTCAATGTATATGCAAATAGACCAATGAACCGCCCTTTTCTATACCTGACCAGCCTGACCATAGTGTTATGTTGTGTACTTGCAAGTGTACGAGGACTTGCTCAGGGCAATACTGTCATCACCTACGGTATTCGGCAGGGCATGAACTCAGCTAATATAGGATCTATACTTCGAGACAGTAAGGGGCGAATCTGGGTATCAGGTTATGGATATGGCATAAGCATGTATGACGGAAGTAAATGGCAGAGCTACTCTATGAGTAAAGGTCTGGCTTCTTATGCAAGCGGAACCCTCCACGAGGACTCCGAAGGCAATATTTGGGTAGGTCATTCTTCGGCTTCCTGTATTAGCAAGATCACTTCAAATGGCATAAAGGCCTATTTCTTTCCTGACAAACACGATTTTTATTTATCACTAATAGGAAGAAAGACACCGGCATGCCTGATTCGTTATGGTGATGAATGGATAACAGCAGTATATGACTCCTCAAAGGATAAGTTTGTATTGAACAGGGAGAAAATCACACTCAAAAATGCGACCTGTCTTTACAATAGAATAAAACAGGAGTTTTATATTTCTGATTCAAAATCTACCTACAAAGTAAATGCTGGCAATATTCAAAAACTTGACAAAAAACTACAATTAGATAAGGATATATCACAAATAAAGTATTTTGATAGTCCGGAATTGTATTTTACTGAGGAAAATGGCAACTTGCTTCGTCATACTCCAGGCAAAAAGCAAGTACTCAACCCAAAATCCCTCACAACGAATTATGGCCCACCACAAAAGATAAAATCACGCCTGCAAAGCATCAACTTCGACTATGAATATGATCGCTATTACATCATCTGGGCTACGGATGAGAAGAATAATTACCTCCTGCAGGAATATGCCATCAGTGATAACAGACTCGTGTCATCAATCAACTACCGGTCGTACTTCATTCCAAAGGTGTGTATCAAAGACGCTGCTGGCAACTATTGGGTCGGCACCGAAAGCAATGTCCAGAAAATCCTTGCCTACCAGTACATCATTCCGGTTACAGCTGACAAATATATGAACGAGACGTGGGCCATCACACAGGCGACTAATGGCAATCTTTGGATGTCAAGTTATGGAAGAGGCCTAAGAATATTTGACGGACATAAACTAAAAAAGCCACAAACGGGATTTTCCTATTTTGATGAAGCGTATTTTGATGATACAAGCATCCGGTGTGAGGACGGATCGATGCTTTTCAATCTCGAAAGGAATCCAAAGAGCAAAAAAGATAGCCCACAAGCAGGTATTCTGCGCATCAAAGGACAGTCTTGGGAATTTATACCATCAGAGCGTCCTGCCATGTTTTTTGGGAGGGATAACAAAGGCCGGCTGATGAGGGGAACTTTTGATACGGGACTGTTTGTCTATAACAACGAGTCGGATCTAACTGCGAAAAATTTATACCTTAAAATAGACACAACAAAAGGTCTAATGCCGGGAAATGTAGTATCGGCGATTCAGGACAAATATGGTCACTACTGGATGGGGATGGGATCACGCGGCTTATCCATGTATAATCAAGAGAAGAATAAATCAATTAACTGGTCTGCCAGAGATAACGCCACACATCCAAGGGTAATGTCTATTCAGGAAGATAACCATGGCAACCTGTGGTTAGGCTGTCATGAAGGACTCTGGTTTTTAAAAAACAACAAAGATATTGAGCCGGATTTCTCTTTAAAAAATCATTGCCTCAAGGTAGGAACAGAATATTTAGGCGAGTCTGCTGTCTATATAACTAAAATGATGGATGACTCAACACTGCTGGTAGGCAATGCGCTAGGTTATTTTTTAATTGATTTGAAAGAGTTTTATAATAGCAATAATGAGCGTTGTACTTTCAATGGTATATTTAAAGAAAACTATAGCAATTATATAGGTGGTGCAGTAAATCAAAACGGCGCTTTCCGCTCCTCCGATGGATGCTTTTGGTTACTTACTGACAACGGTCTAGTACGCCATGACCCCTCAAAATACGTTTCTTCCGGTTCAGGCAGGATGGTGACAATAGATAGTATCCGGGCAGGAGGCCACATTTATACAAGGGAATACAATCAAATCGATTTAGGCTATCGCAGTTCTAACCTGTCATTTTACTTTAGTGCTACGCCTGATAGCTTGTTATACGACAACTTGTTTTATCAATACAGACTCAACAACAGTGCCTGGAGCGCCCTGTCACGTGATGGCCATGCCGACTTTAGCGATCTCCAATCCGGCCGATATACCTTCTCCGTCCGTACCGTAGTCGATGGAAAAAATTCAGACACAAAAACCGTTTCATTCCGAATTTTCCCGCCTTGGTGGCTCAAATGGCAGGTTTGGTTGGCTGTTTTATTACTAATCCTTGCTGTCGGCTTATTTTTATACCAAAAGCAAACCAAAATTTATAACCAACAACTGATGCTTTCGCAGAAAGAAACTGAAGTAGAGATCATGAGTAAAGAAAAGGACATGCTTCGGGTACAGGCCATCGTCAACCAGCTCAATCCGCACTTTATCAACAATGCCTTGCAATGGTTGCAGGTCAGGGTGGATGATGATCCGGAGGCGGTCAGGGTGATAGGGCGACTGGCAGAAAACATCAGTACGGTTTTTCGCAACAGCCGGAAGAAGATCAGTTTTCATACCCTGGAGAATGAGTTGCTATTGGCGTCAAACTATCTCTATATACAGAGTGTGAGGTTCGGGGAGCGGCTCAAGGTTCAGGTGGCCGATCTTGCTGATTTGCAAGGGCTTAAAGATGTGATGGTGCCTATCATGATCATACAGATCCATGCAGAGAATGCCATAGAACACGGGATCAGGAACAATGATGATGGCTCTGGTACCGTAAGCATCCGGGTGAAAGACGCGGGCGAATATGTCGAGATTGATATCGAGGACGATGGTGTCGGTCGTGAAGCAGCAAGCCGCATGGGATCACGGGGTACACAAAATGGCACGACTATGCTGTCGGAATTGGAAAGGATCTATAACAAGAAAAACAAAATGAAGATAACACAGACCTACATAGATAATATATTCCAGCGTGGAGATGGGAGAGAATTTGGCACCCGGGTCGAGATACGAGTCCCAAAGGAGTATGAATTTGTCATATAAATACAATAAGAAGGATATTGACATCAAGCAGAAAATGAAAGATAGTAAAAGCACAAGTTATGAACACACCGTCAAGATTAAGATGTATAGTATTGGAGGATGAGGATCCCCTGCGCATGGACTTGCTTAGGTATCTCAGTCGCTTCGAGGAGGTTGATATCATTGGTGAAGCCGTGAGCGTCAACGAGGCATACAGGCTCATATCCGAGCAACAGCCTGATTCTGCATTTATGGATATCAAGCTGATAGGTGGAGATATTTTTTACTTATTGGAGCGACTCAAGCAGAATGACGTACCGATACCGAACATCATCGTCACCACCGGCTTTCCGGAATATGTCATGACGGCCATCAACGACTATCACAACCATATTGTGCAATATCTGGTCAAGCCATACAAGGACATGGGCGAAGAAAAGCTCCGCAAAGCGGTGGATGCGCTGATTGCTGCCAAGTCCAAGAAAGACACGCACTCCAATACAGCTGCCAACCCCAGCCATATCTTTGTCTCCAGCCGGAGAAATATGGTTCGCATAGACTTTGATCGGGTGATCTACTTAGAGGTTGCCGGTAGTGGAAGTACATACATTGTCACCGATCGGCTTACACAAAACATTGACTATACACTCAACCAATGCTTAGAAGAAATCTTCCCCACCACCTTCATCCGTATCAGCCGCACCAATGCCGTCAATCCGGACCACATCACCCATATCAACAAGGAAGAGCGTACCGTAGAAGTACAGGTGGGGGAAAAGGCCCGATCGCTTGGTGTGGGCGATAAATATTGGGGGGAGATGGTGAGGAGGTTGTGAGGGGAATCTCAAAATTGAACAAAAGGTAAAAAAGGAAATATTTATTCACTAAAAATTAAAAAAAATGTCAGTTACAAAATTAATTAGTTCACTATTCTTAATCTGTCTATTTCTGTCCTCCTGCTCAAAAGATGAAGCTGGTAGTAAAGATCTTCGAGGTAAATGGACTTTTTATGCCGAGGGAGAGTTAATAAATGGTGTTGAACAGCTTGAACCTTATGAACAAGAGTGTCCTAGCAAGCCTGATTATATCGAGTTTAAAAAGGATGGCAGCTATCTTTCCACATACTATGATGAAGACTGCGAGGTCGATTATGATAGAGGTACGTATAAATTATCAGGAGAATCATTAACCCTGATTTCAGAAGGTGATAATGAAGAAGATGGCGAAACCTACAAAGTAGTAGAACTGAGCAAATCTACCTTGAAATTGTATGACACATACAGTTTTCTGGGGAATACAGAAACAGATATTGTAGTGTTGAAAAAATAATATTAGGATTATAAAAGTGACAGAAAAACATTTGCAATAGCAATGGCGGGAATCTTAAATAAAACGATCGATGATTCCTATGACGGATTGAAAATTTGTGTCCAAAATAGCATCAGCTCTTTTTAGAGATCCCCTATTTATATCTTACCAATTAAACAATAATCTTATGTATATTTTTATCAGAAAATTAATGATTATTTTATTAGTCAATTTCGGATTTAATGCTTTTGGGCAAATAGTTAATATACCCGACCCCAACTTCAAAGCCTATCTCGTAGGCAACACCGATATTAATACCAATGGAGACAGTGAGATACAGGTGAGTGAGGCGGAGGCGTTTACAGGAGAGATAGATTGTTCATCAAAAAATATCGTTGATTTGACAGGTATAGAAGCTTTTGTTAATTTGATATCATTAGATTGTGGATACAACCAACTAACAACTATAGATGTTAGCAAGAATACCGCTCTGACAGGTTTGTATTGCTATGAAAATCAACTTACCACTTTAGATATGAGCAAAAATACAGCCTTGATCGATTTGACTTGCTGGGGTAATCAACTCACCACTTTAGACCTGGGTAAAAATACTGCATTGACCAGTTTAGTATGCTACTATAATCATCTCACCACTTTAAACGTGAGCAAAAATACTGCTTTGATCCATTTAGATTGCGCTTATAATCAACTTACCGCTTTAGATGTTAGCAAGAATACCGCTCTGACAGGTTTGTATTGCTATGAAAATCAACTTACCACTTTAGATATGAGCAAAAATACAGCTTTGATCGATTTGACTTGCTGGGGTAATCAACTCACCACTTTAGACCTGAGTAAAAATACTGCATTGACAGAATTGGAATGCTACAATAATCAACTAACAACCATAGATGTTAGCAAGAATTTAGCTTTGGTCGAGTTAAATTGCCGTACTAATCAACTCAACTCTTTAGATGTGAGTAAAAATACTGCTTTGGGATTTTTATTGTGTTCAGACAATCAACTCATAAACTTAGATGTTAGTAAGAATATAAAAATGAAAATTTTTGGTTGCCATAGAAATCAACTCACCTCGCTAAATGCGAAAAATGGAAATAACTCCAATATGGGACAATTCTCAATTAAAGACAATCCCTCCCTCACCTGCGTCACCGTGGACGACACTACCTACTCCAATGCCAACTGGCTTAACAAAGACCCACAGACCAAGTACAGCCTCGACTGTGAGGCGATAAGTGCCACAGACGAAATAACGCATGATGCTAATGTGATACAGCTATATCCCAACCCTGCAGACGATATCCTCTACATAAAACTCCCTGGCAGTTTGTCCGATGCCACAGCCGATATACAGATTTTTGACATATACGGCAAGGAAGCATTACGCTATACTACTCAGTCTCAGCCGATTACTTCGATTGATGTAAGTACACTAAAGAGCGGGGTGTATTTGGCAAAGGTGGCAAACAAGGATGACAAAGGGATTAGAATTATGAGATTTATTAAGAATTAGCAACCGTCTAAATTATTAAAAATAAAAAGGCTATATCAGTTTTACAATCTAACCCAATCTTTTTTAATCGTATATGTTTTAAAATAGATAGCAACATTCAAAATTAATAACATAATGAACAAATTGCGTTGTGTAGTCATCGAAGACGAAGTTTCACCTAGACTACAGCTCATAAAATACCTAAAGTCGTTTGATGAAATCGATGTCGTTGGTGATGCCGAAAGTGTTGATAGCGCTTTCCGGCTTATTGTGTCATGTAAGCCTGATTGTGCCTTCTTAGATATAAAACTCATCGGTGGAGATGCCTTTTTGTTGTTGAATAGACTTAAACTGCAAGGTATTAAACTGCCATCATTTGTTATTGTTACAGCTTTCCAAGAATATGCCATTCAAGCTATCAATGAATACCATGCCCACATAGTATATTATTTGGTTAAACCATTTGGGCAAGACTGGCACAATAATCTAAGACGAGCATTAGATGCTTTTTTTGTAGCAACTACAGCTTCTTTAAACTTAACATCTCCCATCGAACCTTTAAAACCTGATGCACAAATACAAGTTAAGGAGCATAATAATGATTTTACCTTCATAAAGAATCAAAAAAGCTTCATAAAAATTGATATCAATGAAGTATCGTATCTCGAAGCTGCAGGTAGTGGTTCTACTTACGTGGTTTATGACAATTCAAAATGTGTTAAAGTAAATCAGACAATCAGCAAATGTCTTACAGATATTTTTGGATCCAAATTTATTCGAATAAGTAAAGCTAATGCGGTAAACATAAAAAAAATAAATTGTATCAATCAAGAAACAAAATCAATAGATATTGTCATTGAAGGGAAAAAAAGGAATCTCCCAATCGGTATGATTTATTACAAAACAGTTTTAACTCAAATGGTCAACAAATAGTCTATACTAAATTTCATTTGTGGTTTCTCAAACGAAATAACAGCCTAATATTTAAAATATTGTTAATAGGGTTAGTCCAAAATTAAGTTTACTAACTTAAAACAAGACTAACCCTAATTTAAGAAATCAATGCATTTCCTATTTACCAAAATAATAAACAATTTGTGTTTGCAAAAATGGCCGGGTACCAAAATTTGTATTTTTTGTTTCGCCTTCTTTATGTGAACGTAATTCTATGCCTGTTTCCATTCCTACGCCAAGACCTTTGGTGAAAAACCAGTTAAATCCCGTCAACAAGCCAAATCCTGTGGTACTAAAACCATCGGTTAAATTTGCCAAAATAATCTGTGCCCCAACATACGGATCCACCTTTTCACTTCCTGGTAGATGATATAGAGCGCCAGGATAGAATGAAACAGTAGTTGATCCTGTTCCCACACCATTAGTTTTAGATGAAGAATAAAGAAACCCAAAACCTAATCGCAGAGATATGAAGTCTGAAGCTTGATAACGAAACTCGAGGACACCAAAATCATCAGGCTCATTTTCATCAACTTCTGAATCAAAATTAAATAACAAATCTCCCAACTTATTTGCTTTAAAACCGACACCAAATTCACCTATATCAGGCTTGTTTTGTGCATTAAGCAAAAAAGGAAGGAATGCAAATACAATAAATAATAAGTTTTTGTTTCTCATGTTTTAATTTTTTTAAATTTAGACAAATATGTAGCGATTTAAAAACTATCCATACATACTTCTAACAAACATAGGATCTGAACATATTCAAAGTATATTTATAAGAAATCAAAACATATTTATTGTCTTTAATAAAGTAGAAAATGGATTTTTATATTTCATTGCCTAAAAAGTTGCTTTCGTTGGCCAAATTATATGTTTCGTTACTAATTGTATTTTAAATAAACACGTTGTTTTTATCATTGCCTCAAAGTGTCGTGTTAATGCATCATCGTTTATGGTTTGTATGATTTGCAATTTTAAGAATCAAGATAATAATACATATTGTGAAAAATGTGGTAACCACTTGTTTCATGCCAATAATAATCATTTCGAATTACAAAATAGTAATAGGTCATCCCAACCCTATCCTGATGGTGATACGAAGGCAACTATGCATGGAATACCATTGGCCAATGTAAATCCTCAAATACGTGAAAACAAATGCTCCCATTGTGGATATTTGATGGTGGTAGATGCTACTTGCTGTCCAAATTGTGGCCAAGTACCTAACCAAAAAACAAAATTAGAGGGAAGATTTCGCCCCTACACCAAAAAGATAGAAGAGTTTCAGCCCTTGAAAAACGAATCAATTAATTTAATTACACTAGCTCCTCTCAATGATACCACTTTGAATACGGTAAGGCTAAATGGAAGTCAAGCCACTATTTCGAGACAGGATATTGACATTTCAGATCAATCTATATCTCAAGATAAACATGTTGAATTCTTCCAAATAGATGGTGTATGGCATATCAAGAATGGAAGCTCTAATGGAGCCTTATTTATCCAAATTAAAGAGGAGATGCCTATTAAAAATGGAGATATCATACAAATAGGTATGAATAAAATTTACAAAATAGAAATATAATATACCTTGAATCCCTCTACTCCACATATTCCTCCTATACTTCCAGAGCGTATTCAATTATCTGATGGCCTTACCTTCGAATGTGCAGGTGTACAATATAAGCTAATTAGGAAAATAGGTGAGGGTGGATTTGGTACCGTTTTTTTGATTGAAAACAATCTTGGAAATGTATTCATCGTCAAAGTCTGCGAACTATGGAAGATGAAACCCAATGATTATGAGCAGATCAGTTCCCGGTTCAAAACAGGATTTGAAGCAGGCAAGCTATCATCACGGTATATCGTACAAAACTTTCATTACGGTTATATCCAAGGAAACCCTTATATAATCATGGAATATTGTCCGGGAGGCAATCTAAGTGAGAAAAAAGAATTATTCTATTCTCATGTGGCGTACAATAAACTGGGGGTTCAGATATTGAAGGGTTTAGATGAATTACATACAAGAGGTATTGTCCATAGAGATATGAAACCGGAAAATATTCTCTTTGATGACATGAACAATGCTAAAATTAGTGACTTCGACATCGTTGGTATTGCTGCCAAACGTCTCACAGCAGTCAATTGGCTGGGAGTAGCTAAGGATGTGTGGGGTACAGCGATTTACGCCCCTCCTGAACAGCTCAACAATAAGAGTGCATTCAATGCACTAAGACCAAGCATGGATATGTTTGCCTTTGGTGTCATGATGTATGAAGTAATTTCCGGTGGGCATCTACCTTATGGTGACTATGAAACCTTTACTAAAAACCCTCTTGATTTCTATGACCGAGTTAAGAAAGGTAAATTCACACCATTAAAATATTACCGGGCAGATATATTGCCACAATGGGAACGGATTGTGATGCAGTGTATTCTTCCTGAGCAAGAAGATCGCATTTCCAACCCCAAAGAAGCCATTTCTTTATTAGGGTCATTGGTGATAACTGAAAACCAAAGATTATTGTCAAGTTTATATCCTTCCAATTATCCACCTCATAATAGCACTGTGGAACATTTATACCCAACTGCATTAAAGGTTTCAGCCGGTGATGATATTGGCAAGATATTTTATCTCAACAAAATCGCTGACACTCTTCATAAAGATATGCTGCGTATAGGATGGTCAGACGGTCGTGAAAACCACAACGATATAGGTATTATAGAGAACTATTCCAGCTTTGTCTCCCGCTATCATGCCACGCTCGAAAGAGTTGAAAACGGATGGGTCTTGCGGGATGGACAGTGGATTGCCAATAGCGGCTGGAGACGCTCTACCAACGGCACCTTGGTCAATGGCAGAGAAATTGATGACCATACTGGATACCATTTAAAAGTGGATGATGTCATCACCATAGGAGAAGTAACATTAATCGTCATTGCATCATAGATATGTACCAATTAGCATCAGGATTTGATTTTAATGGATACCTTCTGCAAGAACAGATAGGCAAAGGCTCTTCTGCTGAGGTTTGGAGGGTGATGTCAACTAAAAACGATAAAAATTATGCGCTAAAAATATACACTCCTTCCAATAGTTTTGATGATGCCGAAAAAGAGATTTTTAGAGAAGAATTTGAAAAATCACTTGGTTTGCGTCATCCCAATATCCTCCACCCTATTGAATATGGAGTTTTTGACAATAACCCATATATCGTTATGCCATTGGCCATCGCTTCCCTGATGTCCGATCTTCAGCAACGTATGATGGAACGCAAGATTGCGAATACTGACTATTTAAACCTATATTCAGAAGAAGAATTAGCGCAAATCATCAATGATGTATCTAATGCCCTGAAATTTTTGGGTACTAATAGTATCATTCACAGGGATATTAAACCTGACAATATTCTAATTTTTGATTTTAATGGCCGAAATTTCTATTGCATTACTGACTTTGGCGTAAGTGATTCTATCCGAAAGACGATCCAAAGACACGCACCCAATCCTTCCACAGGAAGAGGTATGACTCCCGCTTATGCAGCTCCAGAGCTATATCAAGGTATTCAGCACAAAAATACCGATGTTTTTTCTCTTGGAGTGTCTCTTTATGAGTTAAGCTGTGGTTCCTTACCTATTCCCAACAACACCGTAGGTATCGGCGTGGCAATGCTTAATGGCAATGAGGTCAATGAATTACCGGGTGATTATAGTCGCAGATTGAAAGAATTAATCGGACAAATGCTCAAATCCGATCCCGAAAAGAGAGTCTCCCCACAACTTTTGGTTGAAAGTAGCTATTTTTTTCTAATCAATGGCTATTGGCCCGATATGTTGGAAGATAAAATACAGGAGGCCTCTAAGGTAATACCCGCCAACTTATATTCTCCGCAACGAACACAATTAGACCCTATTGCCTCTACCCAAACATTTGGAGATTCTGCACCTTCATTTAATCCATCTTTTGGTGACTCTTATCCGTTTCCCGATTTCAAACCAAAGAAAAAATGGGCATCAAAGCCGTTTATTATTGCTATAGCTACATTGCTAATATTAATAGGGGCTATCGTAATATTTCAATATTCAAGGTATAAAAGCATGAAACAAAAAGCTACTAATTATATGTCAAATGGCGAATTTAAACTCGCAGCCTTCCAATTTAGGTCTTTGGGCTCTAAATATGATGAATTGGCAAATAGACTTGAAGTAGCTTCCACCAATAATTCTATTAGCCCCATTTTTAACGGATTTTACAAGGTTAAGTCAAACAATAATAACCTATATGGTTTCATAAATTCCAGAATAATTGCTATTACTCCTTGCAAATATACATCAGTACAACCATTTAATGCCAAAGGTTATGCTTTCGTGTGCCTTTCTACAAATGGAACAAAGCAATATGGTGTGATTGATACCAATGGCATAGAAGTCGTTGCTCCCACATACAATGGATGTTATATTAAAACAAATGACCCATGCAATATAATTTTAAATAAAAACAATAAACAAAATATAATTTTTAACATACCCGATTGTAAATAATAATTCTAAAACTATTCGTATGGCACAAAATACAATTAAGCAAAGTGGTCAAAGTGATTTTAGACGCACTATGTCCCAAGGACTGGATGCATTTCGTGGTAGAGATATTCCTAATTACAGCTTACTCTTTTTAGACAATACGCTTAAAAAAAGTGCAGGTATGCACGAAAATATCGTAGTGCCTTATATCGAACTCGGTAGAAGTAATAAGTGTCATATACGCTATGGGGAAGATTATCCCACGGTATCTAGAGTCCATGCTGCGATAAGATCTCAAAATGGACAATTCTATATCAAGCATCTTGGCACCAATCCAACACTCATCAATGGCTATCCCATCAATGATATAGCCCAACTAAACAATGGTGATGAAATACAACTATCACATGAGGGACCTAAACTGAGATTCAATACCTCGACCATGAAGACATCCACCATGAAATTTACCCAAAGGATGTCTCTTTATACGGCTCAAGCGTTGAAGCCGTATAGACAACTTGTGATTGGGCTTGCCACAGCATTACTATTGCTAACTTTGGTGGGCAGTTATTTTCTTTGGCAGCAAAGTGATAAAATCAAAGAAAGTCAGGTCGTCATTGCTGGTCAGAGCACACAGCTCAAGGAACAACAATCCCGTATTCACAGCCTTGACTCCATGATCAATATTGAAAAAGAAAATAGAAATAGGCTCGCAATGGAAATAAATAATATTCCACGGTCATCACCTCGCTATAGAACTGTTCGTCAACAACTTTACGATGCCGACAGAAGCCTGAATGAGCTCCAAAATCGCAGAAATTCTATATATCAACCCAATGGCTATAATGGTGCACGCAACACTTATAGTAATAGTTCAGCTGCCGCTGAAACTAATACCGCCAATGATAATGAATATGCACAAAATACAAACGCTCCGAGTAACGAAGACGTCAATCGCGCAGTAGCAAATGCTCTGAAACAGAGCATCTATATTATATATCAAGGCTATGCCTTACATTCAGGCACACAACGTGAAGCACAATCTTCCGGACAGGACTTCGGGGGCACTTATGGTCTCGGAGTGGCAGCTAATGGCAAGCTATGGGCATTGACCCAGACCATTACTCCTTGGGATGATGATCCGAATTTTAACGGACATAACAATGATAATCCCTATCGTACTCGGCAGGGTATAAGAAACATGGATGATCGGTCATTTAGAGATGTTAATTTGAATGTAGGCTATGACATCCAAGGATATATTGGCTTCTATACCACCAATATTATAGGTAGATATGCCACTGCCAGCCCGAATCTTACTAACTCCAAAGGGTATCTCATGATGGTCTATACCGAAAAAGGCTATAGTCCGGAGACTGCCGATCTCAAATACAAGGTATATACCGTCAGCCCCAACTGGTCTTCTGACCGCGGCGCACTATCTAGAAATATCGCAGCTGACTTTAGGAATAAAAGATTATTTGGTGGAGCGTTTTTTGTCGAACAAATCAACGATGATGCTTCCGGTCATGCCGAGTATGTATTGTCCGGTCTATATCGGACTGACAACAGTGGTCAGCCTTATGTTGAAAATATCCCAAGCAGATTGTCAGGAGCATCGGCATCTTCCTCTTCTAGGGCTTCTTCGGATTCCTATTCCAGGCAATCCAAAAGAGGACGTAACGGTGCTTCAGGGTCTGATAACAGAGTGTCCCAGCCCTCTAAGGAAAGTGCTCCCCGCCCTGTACGTAAAGGACGTAACTTATAATAATTAAAATCAGACTATGTCAGAATCTAAAGTTGTCCATCTGAAGGTTGTAGCCAAATCACATACCGGACTTGTGCGTGAGCACAATGAAGACAACTTTGCTTATTGTTTAGATGAAAATAACCATCATTGGATTAAGCAGGATACTTCAATGAATGCCACTCTTGATTATGGTATCTTTATTATAGCAGATGGTATGGGAGGATCGGCACAGGGAGAGGTCGCATCGGATATTGCCGTGACAAGTATCCAAAATTCTTTCGATCAATATCATCAAAACCAGTTGTTGCACTCCGACAGACTAAATCAATTATTGTCCGATGCCATCCTCGAAGCTCACTTCCAGATCAAAAAACATGCTCTGCAACATAAAGAGAGCCGGGGCATGGGTACTACCATCGTCGTTGGCGTATTCTCCGGCAATAAAGCAACCATTGGATGGGTGGGTGACAGCAGACTCTATCGAAGTTATAGGCAATCATATTCTGTTCAGTCCAATCCCGAACCAATCCTGCAACTCATTACTGCTGACCACTCGGTAGTGTGGGAGATGGTCAAAAATAATGAACTCACTAGGGAAGAAGCACGCCTCCACCCACATAGCAATATGATTACTCAAAGCCTGGGCGATGCATCTAATGTTCCTTATCCGGAAGTAATCAATATCGACCTATATAAAGATGACCGTTTTTTGTTTTGTACCGATGGAATCAACAGCCCTCTTAGTGACGACTCCATAAAACATATTCTTTCTTCTAATGAAATGATAGATGATGCCGCAAAAGATTTGATAGAAGATACCCTTAACGCCGGAGCTCCGGACAACCTAACTTTTATCATCATTGACAAATTGAGCGGATTAGACAGACCCCTTTTGGATACAAAGAATATAGAAACAACGGATGTCCTTCCCGATACCAACAGTTCTAAGACACAACGAAACGTCATCACAATTGCCCCAAAATCACCCTATCGGTTTTTACCCTTCATAATCTTTATCGTGATGAGTTGCGGTCTGTTCCTTTTCTACCGAATCAAAAACAAGACACACGATAACGCTTCCAGATACGCTTTGATATTATCCATGATCGGACAAGTAGAATCAAGTTCACTAAAAGACTCAATACTGACCGAACTGCACACTCTTGATAGTACATATCAAAGCTCAGCCAATTACACCACCTATGATAAATCTCTCAACCGTTTAGAAGAAAAACTCAACCTATTATTGAGTGCTGGTATGGGTAGTTTAGTTTCTAAACATTCTGTAGATTATGCTCAGGACTCAAGCCGAAGTTCTGCAATACCTTCTGAACAGGACGATAAGACTATCAGCACAGCACCCTTGGCCAAAGATCTGGATCGTATCCAAAAAGAATACGCCAATTTATTAAAACATCAAGATGAAGAAGTTAAGCCTTTGAACGATGTAATCCATCAAATCGATCAAATGTTAAGCCAAGTAGAAGTAGTCAATAATGATGACTATATACTGATTAAAAAAAGAATAAACATCATCAGCACAGAACTGGAAAAAATCCGTAAAATAAGAAAAACGCCCACACCACTTCCCTTAGAAACGAAGTCCGGTCAACTTAAGTCTGAAAATGAAACCATCCTACATGATGTAAATAATATTTCACCCGATAATATTGATAAGAAAAAAAACAAAGAATGAAAAATTTACTATCGTTGATCATCTTACTGATGTTAACAGGCTGTGGCGGCTGTTTTAGAGATGATGGGACTATGTCGTCCGAACAAAAAAGCCATTATGAATCTTTTACAATCAATGGCATCAACCTATCACCCATCATGGGTCAAGGAGATCTGATAGAAAGTCAACTGTCAGAGGGTGTCGATTATCTAAAGGTCAATCAGGGGGCGGTAATTACACTCGGCGTGTTATCTACCAAAGAAGAACCGATATGGGTTATCAACAACGAGACCACGCTCCGTGGTGCTACCATCACAGTGCCTATGGACAGAGAAGGCTTCAATAAGATTGCACTTGTGATGCCTTCCAATGAAAGTATAGTCAAAATAGTCAAAGTGGTGTCCGGATCCACTGATGTGGAGAACTTTACTTCCGACCCTGCCAATATGGATGCCTCCCTTTCAATAGATAATGGCTATGCTGATAACAATCACACACAACCCATCATTTCAGGTCAAAGATATGAGGATAGAATGCCTTCCAACAAAAGATCTGTTGCCAATGCCCCTATTTCAAAACCCGGTAATAACACTGATATACCAGAAAACAAACCACCTAAAGAGCCTGTCGAAGACAACTTCACACACAATAATGTTAGTGAAGGAGCCAACTCTGCAGCCAAATGCGACCAAGCCGAATGGTCTGAATCTGCTCGGGTGAGCTTCAGTCCTAAAAGTAATGCCGAGTTAGTCTCATGTAAGGTCTATGCTAATGAAGCCGGCTCGGTCAATATAGCTCTTTATGAAAATGGTCGCAATATCAAGACCCTCAATGGTCGCACCGTCAATATTGGGAAGTCCGAACTAAGACTCTCTACCCTCCACACTACCCTCATCGCTGGCAATAATTACGAGCTTCGTATCGTGGGTGTTGGCAGTGTGCGTCTGGCGGACCTGTCTCCCTGCAATGCCTCCGGCGGAGGATCCATCCTAAAACCCTCTTACGGCAGCCAAGTATCCGTATTTAATATCACATTTAATTACTAATCATAATTAGAATACTATGAAAAATATAGCTTTACTTTTTTATTTCTTTTGTGGCTTTATGGCTACATCTGCATTTGGGCAGACCGTAACTATAACAGCATCACCTAATGATACCATATGTGCAGAAACTAGTTTGACGCTTACAGCTCATGCGATGGGTTTTGATCCAGATGCAGATCTAACCTATAGTTGGAGCCCTCTAAATGGAGGAATGAAAACTGACAGTACATTAAAATTTACTAATATTACTTTAGCTGCTGCTGGTACATACGCCGTGACAGTGACTGACCAAGATTTGAATACAGCAATGGGAAATATAACCATAACAGTTAATGCAAATCCAATAGCAAGTATAGTTACTAATCCCCTAAATACAACAAATTTGACTTGTAATCTCACAACAATTACATTGACTGCAAATGAAGGTAATTATAATTATGAATGGAGCGATACAAATAATAGTATTACACAATCAATTACCGTTACAACACCAGACACTTATACTGTAACAGTTACAGATAAAAGTACTATGTGTTCTTCTACAAAAAGTATTGTAATTACTCAGAGTGGGAATCCAACTGCAACTATAACTACTAATCCTTCAAATACAACAAATTTGACGTGTAGCTTAACATCTATTAAATTGACTGCTGCTAATGGTAATTATAATTATAAATGGAGCGATACAAATAATAGTATTACACAATCAATTACCGTTATGACACCAGGCACTTATACTGTGACAGTTACAGATAAAAGTACTATGTGTTCTTCTACTGAGAGTATTACAATAACTCAAAGTGCAAATCCAGACGTAAATATTTCGACTGACCAAAATACTAAAAAATTGACGTGTAGCTTAACATCCATTAAATTGACTGCTACTACTGGTAATTATAATTATAAATGGAGCGATACAAATCATAGTGAGACACCATCAATTACCGTTATGACACCAGACACTTATACTGTGACAGTTACAGATAAAAGTACTATGTGTTCTTCCACTGCGAGTATTACAATAACTCAAAACAATACAAATCCCGGTTATACTTTAAAAATTACAAAGGAAGAGTTGTGTGTTGGAGAAGATCTCCAATTGATTGTAAGTGGAAATATGACATATAATTATAAATGGACAGGTCCAAATAATTTCCAATCAACAGAGCAGATGCCTCCTACAAAAACAGTTAATCTAAGTGATTCCGGTTACTATTATATAAAAGTTACTGATAACTCTAATGGATGTTTTGTTTATGACTCCGTACATATTACAGTAAATCCAAATCCTGTATTTGATTTTTATTATAATAATAATAAAATTGATAGTGAGCAAATCTTAATGGTATGCCCTGATGCTACAAAAGAAGTAAAAATAACACCAAAGAATGCTGATAGTTATTCTTATCGTTGGAATGATTATGATACAAGTCAAATGAAAGCACTAGGATGCTACAATTCAACCGGTTGTACTTATAATGCAACTGTGACTAACAATAAAACTATGTGCCAAACAACTAGCTCAATAAAAATAAAAGAGCATCAAAAAAAGAAAATTGAAATAACAATACAAAGTGGCGATAGTTTTAAACAGGCAGACAAGGAAATCTATAAAGAAACTTGCACGGGAGCTTCTCTTGATCCCTTAAATTTGTGGTACAAAAACGGGAATAATGATATTGTCCCAACAAGTAATTTAATTTGGAAAAAAATAATAGGAGGTGCCCTTATAGATAGTTCAAATTATCAAACATCTAATACATATGAATTAAAGTTTAATGGCACTGAAAATGTTACAATCATATTAAGTAGCAAATATACAGAGGACCAGTGCCCTTCCTCTGATACAGTCAATTTCCTCCTAGATGCTCACAAACCCTTTGATTGGACAGAAAATTGCGGCATTATTCAACCAAATCCTGGATTTAAAATTGATACTTTTGATTTAAATTTAAAGCATTTTTATAACTCGAATTTATACTTTTTAAAAGCAAATAGTGCTAAAATTAAATATTCGTATACTGTTGATAACTTTGCATGTGAGTTTGATACAATAATTCATAAATTAAATACTAATATCATCCCTAAATTTGATGAAGATTCAATGTCCATCGATTCATGCGGCCCATTTTTATTAGCGAAATATAAAGAAGGCTACTGCTATGATTGGTATGATATTTCTCAGGACCCAATCAGGTTAGATACTGACTCTACCCATCATAATTCTTGGTATAAGATCAAGTCTTTGGCGGATATTTCAAAATACATCGCCATAGGTCGTCCTTGTAATGCGCTTTGTGATACCATAACTGAGGTCATCATCTCGACTCGCTCTGAAACCAATCACGATGGTGACATCGGATGCAGTACACCATTACAAGGCGGAGACATGACCATATATCCCAATCCCACGGTAGGTCAGATGTATATCAGGCTCGCCGGGTTTGATCCCGGACTACATACTGCACGTATTTTTGACTCTTATGGCAGAAATGTTGCCACCAAGGTATTGGATTATTTTGGCGGCCATCAAGATTTTGGACTTGACGTTACGGGTCTTAATGACGGGCTGTATATCCTGCATTGCAGGATTGGAAGAAAAGATTACAACACTAAGTTTATCATCATCAAATAATATAATAAAGACATGAGACATTATATAATATATACCGTCTGTATGCTGTGCACTATATACAGTGCCGGCGCACAAAACTGTCATCTTGACAAAGAAAACTGGGATCGAGTCGAACAAAATAGCACACTTAGTAGCACCCAGAAGTCCAATATCCGGTCGGCCATCACGACCTTTATCGATCACTACAACAAGTATGCCGACCTCTATGACGAAGAGGGGCAAATGTTTACAGAAAATGACTTCCTCGCTCTTCTCAATACTAAGAGTGCATCATCAGACTATCTCAATGATATCCTCCAAAGTCCGACAGTCAGCCCTGCTGCCGACTATATCCAGATGGCTTATGATTACTTCCCCAATGGATATGGCTACTGTCTCCATGGGATAGACGTAAAAGAGATCCGTCAGCTGCAAAGCGATTTTTTCAGCATCCGGGTAGAGGTACTCAAGCGTGGAGACGTCTATCTCGACCTGAACAATTCTGTGACTAACAAACCTCGAGAACTGTCTATCACATTTACCCTCGCCGTCTTAAAAAATGAAGAAGGCGAGTCGGAGGCTCGCATCATAGATTCTAAGCTTATCGGCATTAGCAACATCAAGCCTGATTTGGCTGTGTCCGACAAAAATAAACCCCGCCAACAGGAAGAGGAGGGTCTTGACATGACAATAGCAGAACAAGAAACACCCAAAAGCACCAGCAGAAGAAACGGAAATAGAGAGCGTGATTCTAATCGTCTTGGCGATCAGCCCAAAGGAGCTGTCAAATCGTATGCTAAGAATTCATATTCATTGGGTTATGACAAACGACCTTCTACCACATACAATATGCTATATGCAGAAGGTGGATATGGGTTTCCTGCCTTCCATACGGCGAGCAATGTCAAAAGCACGGTCGGAGAAGTCAATAGTGGCTACAATTTAGGTCTTGGCTATGAATATTGGAAATCTATGTCCAGCCGCAATAAGTATTTTATGACTATGGGGGTGATGCTTCGTTATCATAATCTATCCTCAGGGGCGGACACAGTAAATATGGCATTCACTCCTAAGTTGAACCCAGGGCGTGCGTCAAAAAATCAAAAAAGCGACTTGTTTGGGTTAAAAATACAACAAGACATTATAACCGCTTATGTACCTATAGGTTTTGCGTACAACTCAAAGGCAGGAAAAGCAGTCAATATGTTTATGCTACAGGGAGCTATCATGCCCGGCTTTACCATTTTTGCCAATAGAAAAGCTACAGGTAGTGGACTCTATCAAGCTTCCTATGATGACAATAATTCTTGTGAAATCAAAATTCTACAATTAGCGAAATTAGATGAGTTTAGTACAAAATCAGGATTTACACTTGCTGCTCGGATCAGCCCACAATACGTATGGGAGAGGCGGGGATCAAAAGACGGACAGAGTGGCTTTGGAATTGTTCTCGGAGCTGATCTCAATATTGGTATCATGAAATTAGCATCTGCCACAAACGAGAATTTTGTTCAAGAAGGCGAAAATAAGTTATCCTCAATAGCCCCGGCTTCCATCCTCCATGACTATGTGTCTTACCATTCGATAGGTATCCGAGTAGGCTTATATTTTGTTAAATATTGAATACATTAAAATGAAAAAAATACTTTTGATTCTAACCCTAATCTGGATATATGGTTCGATAAGTGCCCAGAACAGCAGTATGCAGTTGATAGGGAAGCCAAGCAATTTTAACCAACCTTTAGATTATTCTTTTTCTGGCACACCTGCTCAGGTGTACAATTATGTATATAGTACCGATCTGAAGCCAGACAAGCAAACACCTTGGTTAGTCATCAATGATAGAGCTGGAAATATAGCTTACAAGACGGCATCAGTTGCTTCTGGCGCAAAATCTACCCTTGACTTCTTAGAGAGTTACTATGTGGTGGATTACAAAGAAGAATGGCTGCATATTATACGTATAGATGGCAAAACTCCTATCAGTCTGAGCATTCCGGCAAGTGCTTCTGTAATGGATATGGGATGGGTCAAGCGAGAGAACATGCTGATATGGCGAGAAGGCCTTGTCAATAAGGAATCCGGCATCTCTCTCAAATGCCTCTTACTCAATAAAGCAGAAGATATCAAACGCATTACTTCATTGGCTAATAAGGAGATTGTACGTATCTATGATAGCCCTACTGGACTCACGACGGTGGGAGATCGAAAAATCTACGAAATATTTTACATCCTAAAAAAGGAAAACTCAAGAGTATTAATCGCCAAAGATTATATTGTAGGACAAAATCCGAAGAGCCTAATCTTAGGATGGGTGGATGATAATAGATTGTCTAGATGGAATACACGTATCGCCATCGAGCCAAACAATACAGAAGCTGCCTTCAATGAGCGCTTGGCTAACCCGAAAAACAGATTTATATTCTTTGGTCAGGTGCCAGATGTCAATAATTACATTAAGACGGGGACAATGAACAATGTATTGTTTGATGAAGATCCCGTCAAAATCGATCCAGAAAGATTGGCCAAAAGTAACAGACGGCGATACAAGGGTGGGGTGCTTCGATACCCTATTCTCGATAATTATCAGAATTATTTTGGGACTGGGGTCATCGGAAAGGTAACTACAAGAACAGCAGCAGGTGCACTTGGCGAAATGAGTACTATAGCTCTTGCTGACTTAGAAGAGACAATGAGGATAAGTCGAGAAGAAGACAAGAAGGTCAATGTCTATTTTATGATAGAAAGCTCTACTGAAGTCAATATGTATAAAAATACAATCGTGAATGTCATGAATGACATGCCTACCTATTTTCCTCAAGCTAATTATATCAACTATGGATGTGCGATCTATGGAGATTCTGAGCCGGGTCAGACACCCATTATCAATAAGCCTCTGAGTCAGAACAGAAAGGATATCATATCATTCGTGAGTAACTCGACCCTCCATCGCCCACAGGATGCAGATAAATATACTACATTTCGCTATGCTCTAAACAAGGTATTGAAAGATGGTGGATGGAATCCTCGACAACGCAACCTAATTATAGTGATAGGCAACGGTGCCGACTTTTCTGCCAACAGTATTAGGGCAGGATTAGAAGCCAATAGTCAATATTATGTAGATGACGATGCGATGGGAGGAATATACAAAGCTATCTCAGCCTTAGGTATGAATATGTTGATATTTCAAATAAAAAATGAGAATTCGCGGCATTCACGCAAGTTTCGTGATGACTGCGCAGAAATGCTCAACGAAGCCGCAAAAAGTATTGGAAATGAATACAAGCCGATGGCTGATAAATTTCAATTCAATTATGTAGAACCAGCAGGACCGGTATGCGTAGCTGATAAGTTTACTACTGTCACTCCTTCTGTCAATTACAGTGGTATTTTTATACCATCGCAAGGTGGGTTTCTATCAGAACAGCGTTTCGGGTTAGCACTCAATAAGGCAGTAGAAGATTTTACCAAATTTAGAGATCGTCAGATGAATGAAATGAGCAATCTGATCGAAAAGGGCAATAGCTTGGATGTAACTCCGGGAGAGTTTCAACCTTTTTTGATGCACACTATAAATACGCAATTGAAAGGTATAGATCAAAATACACTTAAACAGTTTTTTAATGCTAAATACCAACTTTTCAATAAAGCCTATCTGCCCAAACAAGTGGTTGGCAGTAAATATCCTTTGTATTCTTATGTTCTATTCATGCCGGGTGAAGAATTGAAGGAATTTAAAAACAATAAACTAAAAGAGTTAACTCAAGCATTGGGAAGAGGTTCTTCAGCTGCTCAACTAAGGGAATCTCTAAAAGAGGCTTTAATTGATTTAGTTTTGGATCTTAGTGCTCAGAAAGGAAGGGCATCGGCAGGAGATGTTGACATGGACGAGGCTCTTCGTATTATCACAGGACTCAATACAGAAGGTGTAAGTATATTCAAAAATTATAAAAACAAGAAGCTCGGTGATCTAGACAAAAGAAGTGTTTGGACTGATGAAGATATAATGGAGCTCTCTGAGCAACTCTCTCGAATGAAGGAAAAACTTGACGAAATATATAGACTTGGTTCGAATTATGAGTTTTCCTTTCAAAGAGATGGAGATAAAGAAAACATATATTTTTGGATAGCTCTTAATGAAATTTTTGGTAAAGAAATGTTTGAATGATGTCCAAAACTATTTTTAAGATCAGGGATTTAAATTGCGGATATAATAAGGAAAAAGTAGTCTTGAATATCCATCATTTGGATATATATTCGGGTCAACTTACTTTCGTTATTGGCAAGTCTGGATCAGGCAAAAGCACGCTACTTGAGACACTCGGGTTTATGAATGATACATTTGTACAGCCTTCTTCAGGCAGTATTCTGTATTATGCGCCCGATGGTGAGGTTTGCGATATTTATGATGAATGGCAGCAAAAGTTAGAACATCAAGCTGCTTTTAGAAATATGAATTTTAGTTTCATTTTTCAGGAAAATAACCTACTTGAGCATTTCACAGCTCGAGAAAACATAATCGTACCGCTGATGATGTCCAAAAAAAGTGATGCATCTTCACAGGCTACTATAAAAGCTGCGTTTGAAGATATACATTTATCGCCGGAAGTCATGGACAAAAACACTCGCCACCTATCGGGTGGTCAACGTCAGAGGGTGTCTTTCCTTAGAGCATTACTACCGGCCAAACCAATACTGTTTGGTGACGAACCCACTGGCAATCTCGATCCTGTCACAGCAAGGGCATTGTTTGGAATGATACGGAAAGAAGTTGCTTCCAAGGGTATTTCAGCCATCATCGTATCCCATGACCTGCCTTTGGCAAACCTTTATGCAGATCGGATTATCTTACTTAAAGCGGATACGAACACGCAGGTAGGGTCAGTAGATAGTATTCTTCAAAAAAAAGAGGGGCAATGGCTGAATGAAAAAACGAATATACACATCAACGAGGATCAATTAATTTCTATGATATGAAGGCAGTACAAAAATTATTTGTGCGGAATGAAATAAAGAAAATTTTCCAACAAGGATCTTCTCAGGTTATCTTGCTGACTGTGGTATTTGGACTATTGATTGTGGCACTTAATCAGTCTATAATCGGTATTAAACGAATCGATGAAAAATACAATAATCCATTTGCCACATATATACAGGTGAGTACACCAAAAGATAAGAATTTTGACCGAACCACCGGAATTAAAAAGATAGTCAACGATTTTTTGAGAGACAGCACAAAAAAAAGTTTTGGAATAGAAAAGATTGGTGAAGTAAGCGAAGAAAACTGGGGATTTATAAATCCTTGGTTAGGCAAATTAAAAAATGCCAAAGGTAGGACATATAATGTTCATGACAAGCTCTTTGAAGAATTAACAACTTCAACTGGTGGTAATCTTGTTCGTCTGGTTAATTTAGAAAACAACGAAATAAATAGTACATATTCTGTGGTTGTGACAGAAGGTTTAGTGAATAGTTTGGGCTTCGATCCTGCCACCATTGAAAGGATACCATTGAAGCTATTTGATCAGGACTTTGTACTATTGCCAGTCAAAGCCGTTGTAAAAAATATGCCTCAATTTGCAGACTTTATGGTGTCGGATGATTTTTCTTTTATTAACAGTTTCCGTCTTGAGGAAACAAATTTTGCGAGTTTAGGAGGTGCCAACAAGTTTGCTGTATTAGGGATAAAGGATAGCTTACCTCTTGTCGAGACGATAAAAAAGCATTTGCCTGATGTAGAAGAAGTAAATTGTAACAAAATAATGATAGATAGGGATCATGTTTTTACAGCTTGTACATTTTCATTGACAGAATACTTGACTGAATCATCTAAGCGAGATATCACCACCAAGATTAAGGAATCTAATACTGAAAAATTATTTAATCAATATACCTTAGCGTATGTCGATGTTGATACGACTCAGCGATTCGCTTCAGACCTATTAGAATTCAAATTTTCCTCCTTAGACAGTATCATTCCTTTTCAGGAGTATAGTAGATTGAAAGGCCTTGATCCCGATATGCAATTGGTTAAAATCAGACAGCTTTTCGCTGAAGTAAGTTCTATATCCAACGTGCTTGGATTTGGGTTCTTGCTTTTCTCGATTATGATGTTGGTTATTTTTACTCAGAGCTTTATTACACGTCACATTGATGAAATCAGGCCTAATTTAGGTACACTCATGGCTTATGGTATGCCTGGCAAGGTCATTATTAACACATATCAAAAAGTCATTTTAATTATTTACATGGTTGCGTTGTTAGCAGGTACTGTACTTGCCATTATAGTTTCGTTTTTATTGAAAATATTTTTCAAGATGGAAGTTCTATTTGGTTATCAAATATTTTTGGTCCTAATTATTGCCATCATTATCACACTATATTATTCAAAAATAGTTATTTCAAAGATTTTCAGAAAGACTCCTGGAGATTTGATTTATAAAAGATAAAGGATATGAAAAAAATATTTAAACTTATAATTCTCATCGCAGTAAACATTTTGTGGGGATGTAACGGATGCAATACGAAAGAACAAATACAACAAGCAGAAGTCGCAAAAGTGGAATTGGACTCCATTATGACTATAGCTGAAAAGGATACAGTATCTTCAGCCATAATAGAAAAAGACGAAAAATTAAAAGCAGTTGTTAAAAAAGAAAATGAGCGGATTAATAAAGCAGTAGAAGAATCCAAATTCAAAGAGACACCCTGTTCTGAAATATTTGAAGGATTTAAAACTGCAGTCAACAAATATTGTAAAGGAGAAATCACTCATGCTCAGTTGATGAAAGAGAGTGCTCATATCTATGATGTAAAAGTCAAAATGTGTCTTAATAATAAATATGAAAAAGAAATGGATGCATTGAATGAGCAATTAGAACAATGTATGGAAAAACGAGGGGATTAATGAGCCTAGAAAATGATATTTTTTATTAAGCATAAAACCAATTAGTTTTCTAAAAAAGTGTATTTGTTGCCGAAAATACCTGTTTCATACACATTGCCAATTTTTCTAAAACCTTAGATTGTATTTTTGAAAAAAAATATAAACTATGAAAAAGGTGCTACTGTTGGTCTTACTAATTACTTTAATTTATGGATGTAGTGGTGATGTTGATTTAGGTAATCCTCGATTTAATGCCTCTGTGGATATACCTAAAGGAATTGATTCTTCGGCTATCATTGTCTTTAATGGGTTAGATAAAGTTGTCTTAAATCCTGACAAAAAATTTACTATAACCGACAGTAAGATTGTAATTGTTAATGATTTGGACAATAGACTAATATATTTGGGATTTCCTGGTTTAGAAGATTTAAATGGATTTCGACTTAATAGTAAAGAAACTGCACTTTCCTTTGCATTGAAGGAGTTGCCATGGGTCTTACTTCCAGAAAATTTTAAATATATAAAACAGATTAAGGATGTACTATATAAGGAAGTTAGTAGCATTCATGATTTAGAAGATAAAATTCAAAAAACAATAGATCAGTTTGGTTATATTAAATTACAAAATTTAAATGACGAAATCATAAAAGTTAGAGAGGATCTCTCATCAAGTTTGGGATATGCAAACTATAGTTTAGTAGAAAATGAACAGATATTGACTCGGGACGAATTAGGATTTTGAGAGTTTATCGGCAATTATACATCGATAAGATGCAAGGATAATGACTGTATTAAATCGACGGTTAAAGCCGGTTCGCAATATGAAGTAAGTCGAGATTTTTATTCAAACATGCCATTTAAGTATGGAATTAAAGTAGGTTATTTTGATTCTGTAGAGAATAAAGCATTCCCAATTGCAAATGAAGGTTTTGTGGGATTTACTCCAAGTTTTACAGTTTCTGACTATTTGGAAAAATTAACTATAAATGGGATCAAGGGTTTGGCCGATTTAAAAAATATCTATAAATATTTAAATACCAGCCCTGGTTTAAGTGAAAATTATGCTATAAAAGAGACTTTCAACTTTAAAGTGAATACAACAGATAGAAATGCAATAATATTATATGGTTCAAGAGACGATAGATACGTTTTACTTTATAATATTTTTATAACAAACTATAATTATATTTCTGAATTCTTTCCTTCAGAAGCCAAAGCATTCTCTGATTTAGCAATTAAGTTTATTGAAGAATTTATTCTAAGTAGTCAGTATGCTGAATTTCAATCTTATATTCATGATAGGAATTATATTTCTGCAATGCATATATTCGAAACAAAGTTTATAGAATATTTTGCCGAATATTTAAATAATTATGGCAAAGGAGAATTAACAAGTTCGATTGTAGAATTTACTCAAACTAGCAATTATTTTTTTGTAGCCTCTACTTTTGAATATCTTTTATCTCATTTTTACTTACTAAATAATAGTCTTTATTTTCAAATTAAAGAAAAAAATAACCATCCTCCGATTTTTGATTATAGTAGATTTTCACCCATAAATAATATAACCTATACATTATCAAAAGTAAATTTAAAATGGGACGCACACGATCCAGAAAATGAGGAAATATTTTACTCGGTTTATGTTGGTTCAAACAGAGACAAATTAAATCTTGTTGCATCTAATTTGATGGAGAATAACTTTGAATTGAGTAATAATAATAGTATTAAGGTCTATTGGAAAATAGTGGCAATGGATAAAAGTGGAAATATATCAGAGACTCCTGTGATGTCATTTTATTATACCAATGAAGAGTTTTTAAAAAATACATTTAAAAAGTTTGAAGATTTAGGCTTTAAGGTAAATTATGGAAATAATCCCCCTGATGTTAATGGTACTTTTAAATTCTCACCTAATAAATTTATAAATTCTAACTCAACTAAAGATAATAGTCAATTGAATACAGATTTTGCGGATGTTATTGTTGATATTAATGTTCAAAATCAAATTGTAAATATTTTGAGGACACGGCAGGTAGAAAGCTATTCGAATTTTGTAGATTATATCTTAATTGGCTCGGGTAATAATTTTACTATATACACTAAGGGTAAGTATATTTCTACTTTTGAAGACTGTATAAATGTAACAACTGTGATTGAAAATATATTTAGTGGTGTTTTTGAAAATGGTGAAATAAAGAACTTTACAAACTCTTTTCATATGATAGACAATGGAAATTGTTCTAATATTGTAGAAAACGGTAGAATAAGAGTATTTAGAGACAATGATTTCATTTCAGAAAAGACTCAATGGTTTATTGACCCTAGATTGGATGTAAGAAATGAAAACATAAAATCTAATTTTATAAAGTAAAATGAATTAAAATTTTGGAGTTTTTATCTTTAGCATTGAGCATTAATATTTTAATGTGCTTTAAAGGAGTCCAAAGACATTGGTATATGATATTATATTCCTTTGATACAGCATCTAATATCGGGCCATTCAGAATCCTTGACTACAGGTTTTTCCAGGGATGGAATTAAGTTTACGATGTATGGATATACAAAATTTACAGCTGTTTATAGTACTTCCCCTTTCAGAGTGGAAGCTTATATACAATGGATGGTTTCAAATGAAAAGCAAGGGAACTATCTTAAAGATGTAAAATTTGGCCTTAAAATGATAGATGATGGTGGAGATCCGCACTTCGCACTTATCAACAATAGTGCTGCTAGTATCCTTATTGATCCGGATGGCATTTGTGAGTCTGCGCTTTGGTTGATTGACTCTTCAGGCTGTGATAAATATAGAATTAATGGTTTATTTTGATTGTGATGAAATTTGGGTCTTTACTAATCTTCTTGCTGTTTTTTAGCACTCTTTCTGCTCAATGGAAAACTATTTCCACCGGATTTCATCATACTATCGGACTGAAAAAAGATGGAACCATGTGGGGATGGGGACTTGGGAAAGCCGAGTTCGGTGCTGCAGGAATTGGGGACGTTTATAAAAGCTCAAAACCATTGCAGATAGGCATCGATACGGATTGGGCTATGATAGCTGCAGGAGGAAGAAGTAGCTATGCCATCAAATCAGATGGATCCTTTTACGTTTGGGGGCGAGGATATCGCTCTGAGCTTGGAGACGGAATAGAAAGCAATCAGTTGACACCCAAGAAACTGGAAGGATTTGAAAATTGTAAAGAAGTATATGCTATTCGCAGCGAAGTCATTGTTCTAAAAAAAGATGGTACATACTGGGCATGGGGAAGTATATTCTCAAGACTGCCTGTCAAAATAGAAAACACATCAGATTGGAGTAAAGTAATCGCCGGATACGATAAGTTCATAATACAAAAAACAGATGGCTCACTTTGGTATTTTCGATTTTTAAACAAGCCACTGACTCGTGTTAATGAAGAACAGTCGCAGTGGAAGTCAATTGCATCGAGTGAGAGTCATCTTCTTGCAATTAAAAAAGATGGTCGCCTGTGGGTAAACGGAAAGTCATTAGAAGGACAATCGGGAATTGGTGAGTATTTTGGTTCAAAAAATCAAATTGAAATTAAAAATAGCGGACAGTGGTTATCAGTAGCCAGCGGAAGTCACCACAGCCTTGCATTGAAAGATGATGGAACAGTATGGGTCTCTGGAGAAAATATTTGTTATGAAACAGGAATTGATTCTACTCAATCCCACATTACACAATTCACTAAATTACCAGTTTCAGATGTCGTTTTCATTACAACATTTGATAGATCTAGTTTTCTGATTGACAAAAGAGGAAAAGCTTATTCTTTTGGGTTGAATGAAAGTAAACAGTTGGGTGTATGTAATGATTCTCTATGTTTAGGAATTACTGAACTTTGTGAATAAGCTATAGCTAGCAAGTTTGTTTCATCCATATTTCCGACGCTATATCTCCTCCAACCTGTATTTATCTCCCCCCATTTTTGCACCGATAAATACAATTATAAGGCTGGTGGCTGTAGATAGAAAAACCCGGGAAGCGTTAAAGACACGAATTACTAAAAAAGTTATCCTATACACCATAAAATATCCTCTATATCAATAAGATTTACCATATTTAGTGAGTGTAATTATCTGGCGTAAGAGAAAAATGTATTTTTGAATAATATTTAACACAGACCGCAATGTATCTTTTGGCACTTGTGCACATAACAATTTTTCATGCGGGTTGATTTTCACAAACTTTTATGGTCTTTGGACAAAATGTTTCTGGAAAAAGTGCAATATGTTGCACTCCTGCCCCCTTAATGCCCGTGGATTCATCCTTTTTTGTATTTTTAACCCGAAACAACAAACCATAAATTTTGTAAACCATAAAGACCCATGATGCATTTTCAACCCACAAAGTTGCTTTTTTTATTGACGGTCCTGACCGGAATGCTGTTGCAGGGCTGTAAAACAGCAACATACAGCCATGTGGACCAGGTCATTGCACCTAAATATTCCATTCCGGCCGGCATGAATTCCGTCAACCTGATCAACAGATCCGTGGACAGATTGACAGCGAGCAAGTCAACCGTCGCTTCACCGACCGACAACGCCCGTAACTCGATGATAAACAGCGTCAAAAATGGCTTGCCCTTATCTGCCAAACGAGTTCTACAATCGCTGAAGGATGGACGGGAAAATGGTCCCGCAACCGAAATTATGAAAAATCGCATCAAGGAAATCGCGTCCGGAGCCGACGGACTTTTTTCTTTAGAGCAGTATGAATTTACCGAAACGCGGACCTACAAGGATATTTCAAAGGAAACCAAAGATTTGTCGGGGAAGAAGGTCATCGTGCCGGCAGTGCTTGGTTCGCGGAAGGTCTATTTGCGCACCTATTGGCGGTTGTATGATGCAAGGTCCGGTTCTGTTGTCTATAAGATTCCTCAATATACCGAAAATATCTATGAGGTGGAAGGGTTGAGCCGGGCAGCTGTCAATGCGCAGATGGATACAACCAACATCGTCAATGTATCGACCCTCTCGCAGAAGTTGAGCAGTGAACTTATCAAAGACATCAATCCGGAACATATCAAATCTTATTGGACGTATTATGTCAAGGGACATGATGTTATCTCCCGATCCGGCAGGATGATCGAGCTGGAGGATTTTTCAGGCGCGGTAAATTATCTCAACCAGAATATCCGGTCGATTCAGAGCGAGAAGATGCAGTCCCGCGCCAATTACAACCTGATCCTTGCATATTATTTCAATAGTCAGCGGGACAAGGCCCTTCAGCTGGCAGGCCTGGAGTATAATAAAACCGGCCGATCAGAGTTCAAAAGCCTTTACGATAAGATTTATTCGAGATAGACATGGCGCTATTATAGGATCTTTTGAAAAAACACTCTTGATGCTCAACCCGCCAGTCATGCTGAACTTGTTTCAGCCACTGCCATCTATGGCCAAACAACCTGAATATGCAAATAATATTTTTCGCCCAACGTTTCCCTCGCCCTTACCTCCAAATAAAATAAATTTTCGAAGCGCTAGCAGTAGAAGGAAATTTGGAATAATCCCACCAACAATCCGCAACCCCGCAACTCCGCCCCAGCCATCTCAAGCCCAACAGCCAGCCACTCCAAATAAAATTTTTCCCCTAACGCTCATCTCGCCCTTACCTCCAAACAAAACAAATCATTGAAGCGCTAGCAAAAGAAGAAAATTTGGAATAATCTCACCAACAATCCAGCAAATCAGCAAATCAGCAAATCAGCAAATCAGCAAATCAGCAAATTCGCAACTCCGCCCCTGCCAGCCACTCCAAATAAAATTTTTCACCCAACGTTCACCTCACCTTTACCTCCAAATAAAATAAATCATTGAAGCGCTAGCGGGAGAAGGAAATTTGAGATACCTTCGAAAATCCCCCACTCGACATTTCGGATATCATTCCATTCCCCCGGTTTGCCTCCGCATTGCCGGCATTGCCCCGGACCCTGAAGGGTGTGCCGCCAATGCTACGCCAAACCTACATTCCGTTAAGAATGGAAAATTACGATATGACCGAAATGTAGGTTTTCCTGCTCGGAGCTTTTGCACCCATTCAGGGAGGCGCAGCGGGGTAACAAAAGCGGAGAGGAGGAAAACCGGCCGTAATCCAAATAAAATTTTTCACACAACGTTCACCTCACCTTTACCTCCAAACAAAATAAATCATTGAAGCGCTAGCAGGAGAAGGAAATTTTGGGGGGCCAGATATAATCGCCCACTGGCCGGCACAGAGAATCAAATCTTTTTCATCAAAATCACACATTACACCGTCATCAAAGCACCGACTCCGACCATCAAGCTCAGCGATAAGGTATTGAGGGCAAGATTTTTAAGCTCCGGATACAATGCCTTTGGATCTTCATTGCGGAAGACAACGGCAATACTCCTACTGATGCCAATAAACGATGGTAGATAAAGCCAGTACTTCAGGCCACCTCCCGACAGAATGCTGAATGTGATCATCGCGACCATGGCGGTGATCAGTAGAATGGCATGATACCTCTTGGCATTTTTGAGCCCCAGTTTGACCACTAATGTATGTTTTCCGGAAGCGGCATCGTTGTCCCGGTCCCGGAGATTATTCAGGTTAAGCACGCCGGCACTGAGGCAGCCCATCGCGATAGCGGGCAGGATGATGATTGTCGTCAAGCTATGTGTATGCAGGAAATACGTGCCCATGACGCCTACCAGGCCGAAAAACAAGAATACGAAGATGTCGCCATATCCCGAGTAGCCATAAGGATTCCTGCCCATGGTGTATTTCATGGCAGCCGCAATGGCACCCAGACCGATGGTAAAAAGGATCAGACCGTAGGATATGCGCAGTCCTTTCGTACCGGCCATGATCAGCAGGATGCCGGATAGGAGGGAAAGTACAATGAATAGGGAGATGGCCTTTTTCATCTGGTCTTTGGTGATGGCTCCCGATTGCAGGCCTCTCTTTGGCCCGAGGCGCTCCGCATTGTCCACACCACTGGCAGCATCGCCATAATCATTGGCCAGATTGCTGAGTATCTGCAGGAAGATGGTCGTCAGACCCGCCCAAAGAGACACCATGCCGTTGTAACTGCCACTGTCGTATGCCAGGGCGCTGCCCATGATGATGGTGGACAAGGCCAGTGGCAGGGTGTGCAGCCGGAAGGCAGTCAGCCAGGAAGAGATATTTGCCATGATATCCGGAATCAGGGGAATTTAGGGAACTTGTCGAAGCCGGGTTTTCGCTTTTCCAGAAAGGCATTTCGGCCTTCTTCCGCCTCCTCAGTCATGTATATCAGTCGCGTGGCCTCGCCGGCGTAAACCTGCTGACCTACCAGCCCATCATCGATCAGGTTGAGGGCAAATTTGGCCATCTTAATGGCTGTCGGACTCTTGGCAAGTATTTCCTGAGCCCATTCATAGGCCGTATATTCGAGTTCTTCGTGTGGGACTACGGCATTGACCATACCCATCTCGTAAGCCTCTTGTGCGGAATAGGATTTGCCGAGGAAGAATATCTCCCGGGCGCGTTTTTGACCTACCTGTCGCGCCAGATAAGCCGATCCGAAACCGCCGTCGATACTGGCCACATCAACATCCGTCTGTTTGAATATTGCATGTTCCTTACTGGCTAAGGTTAGGTCACAAACCACGTGAAGACTGTGTCCGCCTCCTACAGCCCAACCCGGCACTACGGCAATCACCACCTTATTCATAAATCGGATCTGACGTTGTACATCCAGGATATTGAACCGGTTGATTCCGTCGCCGCCCTTGTATCCGGTCTTGGACCGTACCCGTTGGTCGCCGCCGGAACAGAATGCCCAGCCACCGTCCTTGGGCGAAGGGCCTTCACCACTTATCAGCACAACGCCGATTTCCTGAGATTCATGGCAGATGACCAACGCTTCCAGCAATTCGGATACGGTCTCCGGGCGGAAGGCATTGCGCACCTCCGGACGATTGAATGCGATCCGGGCAACGCCATTGTGGTACAGGAAAGTGATGTCCTGATATTCCTTGACCGTTTCCCAGGGTATATTTTTCATCGTTTAATTCTTTTCTTTCAGATAATTCCAATATTGACCCAAAACTAACGGATTTTTGTCAGCATCGGTAAATATTTCCAGGATAGTTCTACCGGTATTGCCGTCAAACAATTGTTGGATCGCCCTGTCGAGGCTCGTGGCATCGTGTGCCTCCAGGTAATTCCAGTCGTGATGTGCAGCGATGTGTTTGGCATCGGTATGCATCACGGTTTCGATAAATTCCGGCCTTTCTAATGCTTTGTCCGGCCCTTCTATGATGCGGAAGATGCCTCCGCCGGCGTTGTTGATGACGATGATGTTGAGATTCTCAATCCTTGCCTCGTTCCAAAGGGCATTGACGTCATAGTGAAATGCAATGTCGCCGGTGATGAGCAGGAATTTTTTCCCCGGTGATGCGGAAGCCGCTCCCATCGCAGTGCCTGTACAGCCCTCGATGCCGCTGGTGCCGCGGTTGCACTGCATGTCTGCTATATGGCTATTGTCAAACAACTGGACATATCGTATCGGTGAACTATTAGCTATATGCACCGTCCAATCGTCCGGAATTGTCCGGATGATCCGGTTAAATATCGAAAAGTCACAGTATTCACTCCCTGCCGCAAAATCGTCGTGCAGTCGCTTCTTTCTTTCTTTCAATGCCAGCCATCTCTGCCGATAATCGGACGCCATACCTGAGACTGCTCCGTTGAATTGCTTCAGAAAGTCTGCGCCCGGAAGCGGTATGGCGTGTGTGAGTGACTGATAGGTGTCCATCAGCGAGTCGTGGGGATGAATATTCCAGTGATGATAAGGTCGGTGTTTGCGGAGCAGGCCTTTGATACGCTTGGATACGACGGCGCCTCCCATTGTGATCAGCAGGTCAGGCATCAGATCAGCAGTATCGTCATCATTAAGCCCGGTGATAAGGCGGTCGATGTTCTCAACGAAATGGGGATGATGCACATTGGAAGTGGATTCTGTCAACACGATAACATTTTCATGCGTGGCAAGGTCTGTTAGTCCATCTGACAATTCCCTTTCCGGTTGATGCTGGCCGACCAGGACCATCACTTTCCTGGTATTGTTAAATATTTCTGCCATCGCCTTCAAATCTCCGGCTGACAAGTGCCTGTCGAGATTCAACTCGTGGAATACGCGTGGTTTGGCGTCATCAGCCTCCGCCGTGACGTAAAGAGGTTCCTTCAGGGGAATATTGAAGTGGACAGGACCGGGATTTGCTCTTGTAGCTATATTCCAGCCTTCGCTGAGGCATCGTTCGATGTGCCACAATGGATCGTTTGAATCGGCATCGCCCTTGAGGTCATAACTTTGGCGAACATAATTCCTGTAGATATGGCTTTGGCGGATGGTCTGGCCGTCACCCTGATCGGTCCACTCTGCGGGTCTGTCGGTAGTAAGGACGATGAGCGGGATACGCCGGTAGAATGCTTCGGATATAGCCGGAGCAAAATTGAGCGTCGCCGAACCACTGGTACACAGAATAGCCACCGGCTGGCGAGACTCGATCGCCTTGCCAAGGGCAAAGAATGCCGCACTGCGTTCATCGCGTACACTGTGACAGTGGAAGCCTCCATGCCGCAGGAAGGAAATCACAAAGGGCGCATTGCGTGAGCCAGGGCTGATGATAACATGCCGCAATCCCAGCTTTGCCAGGGTCAGTACAATCTTACGGACACCTTTTTTATCTGACAGTTCCATTTCTTTCAGTTTTGACGGGGATTGATGTTGTCAACCATGGTTCTGCTCTTGAGTATTGTCTCCTGCCATTCTTCCTCCGGGTCGGAATCGGCGGTGATGCCACCACCCGCATAGATTGCGATCCTGCTGTCTCCGACCTGCATGCAGCGGAGATTGACATAGAGGCTGACGTCGTCTTTATTGTTCATTTCGCCGATGATGCCGCAATAGTATTGCCGGTCATAGTGTTCGTGCCGGCTGATGCATGCAAGGCCTTCCGGGACGGGAGTTCCACCGACGGCCGGAGTTGGATGCAGCTTTTCTATCAGGCTCTCCAAATCCTGCTCCTGATTATCCTCAAAGGTATATTCTGTTTTAAGATGGGCGACCGTGCCTGCCTCGACGGTATATGGACCTTTTTTCTCCAAAAGCGGGTAGTGACAGTCAGAAAAAACCTGCTCGATGTGCCTGCCTACCAGCAGATGCTCTTCCATTTCCTTTTCCCGCCAATGGTATTCGCCCGATGCATGAAGCGCCTGACTTCCGGCCAGTGCCACGGTCGAAAGCGTCCGGCCTCGCCTTCTTAACAGTAGTTCGGGGCTTGCACCGAGCCAAGTCCCCGTTCTCGGATCGGACAGAAAATGGACAAAGGCATTCGGATAAGAATTGCAGAGGCGGAGAAAACACTCAACAGGCTCGAAATTAATGGGTTTCTCTACATAAATGACCCTTGAATAAACCGCTTTTATGAGTTTGCCCTGTCTGATCTCGTCAAGGTAGGCCTGTATTCCATGGAAATATTCCGTTTTGGAAGTCTCAGAAGGAAACCTCAGACAGGAAATCGGAGCTCGGCTGCGGCAGGTCTTCAGATATTGGATAAAGTCCGACCCCAAATCCTCGCTATTAATCGTGGCATATAGCAGTGGTTCGGCAATGGAAGTCTTGCTGAATGGGCGGATGACAAATCCTCTGTTGACACCGGGTCCTACCACCTCGGCATCTGTGGCGATGCGTATGTCTTCAGTGCCGGGCAGGCGGTAAAGACAAAAGGGAATATGTTTTGACGCCAGGACTTGTGCTGCGGAAATCGCTGAATCCACCAATTTTCGAAAATTTGATTGGCAAAAGTAGCAAGAAAATGCGATTTTTAGCGGAATGCTTTTGGTGGATGAATGTTGATTGCTTTTTGTAATAAATTCATTGTAACTATTCACCTCAATTTGACTATAATCCTTCTAAAACTTATCAATATCTGAGACGCCGAATTTATATTTAACCACAAAATTGCATAGCAAACCACAAAATGTCTTTCGTGTTGTATATTTCCCCGGACAGCCGGGAACGGAGTGGTAGATAAGAGAAAGTACGCACTATTTCATTTCAGGTGAATTATTACAATTCATTGGATCAACATAGCCAGAGATGAGGTTCTTGATCAACAGGCTGCCTTTTTGTCTTTGTTCCACAAGGTATTTGCCCGACCGCCTTCAGCCGGCTTGAAGAAGGCAGTATGATTTATTTTACAGGTATTTCAACAATTCTTCCGTAAGCCTAAATACTGTAGTTGAAGATTCTTCTTTTGCCGGGTTGCTATGATCAAATCGGTTGAAGTTTCTCGTAGCTCTTTTGATTGCCAAATCAATTCTTTTCTTGTTTGCTTTTATGTCAAATCCATTTAATGCCTCAAACAAAGCTTCACTTACTATTTTACTTCCATTTCCGTCATAAATCAATCCGAATGGCCTAATCAGTTCATTTAATTTTTCATTATAATCTCTTCTATGCATCCCGCCTCCCTGATGATCGTCAAAATGAAGAATTAGCCAGTATTCAAAAGACTGATTAGAATAAGCGACTTTAAACCCCTGAGATTCTGCTATTCGAATCGCATTATTAAAATCATTTTCTGAAAAATCATCTTTGTCAAATACGCACCATACCTGATCATATTTTTTATCGTTCGCTAGTTGTCGGGCTCTATTTATTAATGAAACTGTGTTATACCCTTCGCCTACAGCCCTTATGGTTGCTGATGAAAGTCTGAATTGATTAAAATAGGATGGCTCTGTGTTCCCGCCTTTACAAACAATTAATATGGAAGGCTTTTCAATCAATTCAGGACGTGGCCTGCTTAAATTAGGCTGTGCTCTTCTTTTAATTTTGAGTTGATCCCGATGTTTTTGTTTGGCCGCAATTTGCTCAGTTGCTTTGTTTTTCATTTTCATATTCCGACCAATTAAATTTTAAGTTATCAAAAAAGCCCAGATATGGGATTGCCCCGTATTTGCCTCTGATGTAATTATCTTCAAATGGCTCATTTTTTTTGACCTCATTAGATTTAAAATCTGCCAAAGAATATAATTTGGCCTCGCCATATCTGTCTTTATTTGTAAACCAAATCTGGTCCCGCCTGAATAATCCGGAACTTAATAAATTTGTATCGTGGGTATTAAAAATCAATTGAGCGTTTTTTGTGTTGAATTCCTTTGAATTAAATAATGCAACGATTTTGCACACCAGATTGGGATGTAATTTTGAATCAAGCTCATCAACGACTAAGGTATAGCCGTTTTCAATAACATCTAAAATGGGACCAATTAATGCAAAAAATTTTCTCGTCCCCGAAGATTCATCTTCATCAATAGAGAATTCAACGTGGTCAACGATTTGTTTGTTTGAGTCATATTTTTTATGAATCATAAGCACATCAGCAACAAATGATGCATTCTCTTCTTTTATTTTCCTGAGGATTGCCTCCCTCATATCATTAGACATTCCTTTGGGTAATTTGTCAATATCCACTTTTTGAAGCTTGATGTCCTGAATCCCAAAATCAGCAGCTTTCAACAGTTCAAGAATTTTGATTTTTTGCGCAGGGCTTTCGGTTTTGCTCATAGTAAATCCTTGATATCCCATTTCATTTAAACCATAAAGGAATTTGAGCGCCTTAAACCATTCAATTACGTTAATAGCAGATTTTTCATTGAATTGTGCAGCAACTGAAACCAAAAGTGCGTTATCTCTTACAAGGCCTTCTTTTACCACCATTGAGCCCTTTGTAAATTTTCTTTCATGCGTTTCAAATTGACTCCCGTCTCTGTAAAACAATTCGATTTCTTTTGTTTTAGGCCTATGGAATAACCATTCTGAAACAACCTTTTCTTTTGTTGCTTCAAAACCGTAACGAAATAATTCGTCTTTATGCACAAAAACAATTTCAAACTCAGATGGCTCCGATTCTGTTTCTTTATTTAAACGGAAAGGGTCAACTTCGATGCTTTCACCCTTTTGACTTTCTTTAGAACTATTCATTACAAAGTGTCTCATAAAGGCAATAGCTTCTAAGAACTTGCTTTTCCCACTTGCATTGGCACCATAGATAACAGCGCTCTTGAGTGCCCGAAAATTGAATGTTGTGTCGTTGATAATATTTTCACGGGCTCGGGTGTCCTTGTCATAATTGGAGGCAATAAGGCTCAACGTCACTTTATCCTTGAATGTTTTGAAATTTTTGACTGAAAATTGCAGAAGCATGATAATGATACTTTTATATATTTATGACACAAAAATAGTATTTATTATCAACAACAATGTAAAATAAGTGTTGTTTGCGACCATAATCAATCAAAAACACCGTCTATTTTACTTAATACTTTCGGGATCGTTGCTTCAAGCCTCTTTTAGTATAAAAAACCGATTTTGTTGATGTACAAGACAGCATTTGTCTCTATTTGCATTTATACCGACAGTTCGACTCCCGCATTCCCCCTCCCGATAAATATATCTTGTAAGGATGGAAATTGAACATTTATCGCTCTTTTTTTACTTAATTTTGCGCTGCAAAAAATAATTCGACATGCTGTGTATATATCACGAATCAACCGACCCTTACTTCAACATCGCCACCGATGAATATATCCTGAAATACCTCGAGGAGGATTGTTTCATGCTTTGGCGCAATGACAATGCCATCATCGTAGGGAAGTATCAAAACACCCTGTCGGAGATCAATTACGACTACGTCAAGGAAAACAATATCTCCGTCGTCAGAAGGATGTCTGGCGGAGGAGCGGTCTATCACGACCTGGGCAACCTGAACTTTTCGTTTACCAAAAGTGGCACAGATTCCAATCTTACCGATTTTGAGAAATTCACCAAGCCGATAGTGGACGTCATCCGCTCGTTGGGGGTGGATGCCCGTTTTGAAGGCAAGAATGACCTGATGATCGACGGCAGGAAATTTTCGGGCAATGCAGCGCATATTTACAAAAACAAGATCCTTCATCACGGCACCATCTTGTTTGCCTCTGAAATGCGCAATGTCGCCGAAGCCCTCAAAATCAACCCCGTAAAGTATCAGGACAAGGCCCAGAAGTCCGTTCCCAAGCGGGTCACCAATATCTCTGAGCACCTGAAGGAGCCGATGACGGTCAAGGAATTTACCGATAAGGTGATGGACTATGTACTTTCTCTGTACCCGGAAAGCCGGTTGTATCAGTTTACCGAAGAAGATCTGGCCATCATCCGTAAGCTCCGGGACGAAAAATATGCCACGCATGAATGGAATTTTGGCAAGTCACCGGATTATACCTTCAAGAAGGCGATCAGGACACAAGGCGGCTTGCTGGAGATGAATATCGAAGCTAAAAAAGGCGTCATTGAAGATGTAAAGATATTCGGAGACTTCTTTTCTGAACGCGGCATCGACGAGATCGAACAAGCGCTCGTTGGCGTTCAGCACGAGGAGAACGCCATTCGCGAAGTGCTGGGCCGCTTTGACATAAGCAAATATTTTTCCAACATCACGGTTGACAATCTGATAGAGGCGATGTTTTGACCTATGCCTTAATGTTGGCGTTGAGGACGTCGATGATGGTCTTGAGTGTCACGAATAACGGCTCACGGCCTTCTGAGGTCACGATCGGCAACTCGTCAGGGACCAAGGCGTCTTCGACAAAGGCGAGCAAGTCTTCCTGTGCATAATTTTCAAAAAACACATCGATGCGCTGGCTGAATTTCTTGCCGGTCGCCCGGGACAGGATATCCCAGTTGGCTTCTTCTGCCATGTCGATTTGTGCAGCGGTAACCTCGGCCACCTCCGCACCGTTTTCCTTGAATACTTTATATATGATTGTTGTGAGGAAGGTGCAGTAATCGAATTCTTCTTCGGTCAGCAATTGCAGATTTTCCTGATTGAGATAGGCAATGAGGGCCGGCTGATCCCCGGCGATGGCACTGAGGACAGCCATCGGTTCTTCATCCGAATCTACTTCCCGGTCAAAGACTTTTTCTATCATTTTTTCAGTAAAGACCATATCGTTTGGTTTGATTTATGTTTGTTTTGAATGATGTCGATTCCATTTTTACAAGCATCATGCACTGGCCGGGCGATGGTTCTGCCTTATCTTCTTATTTCGACCAGGAAGCCTCCTCCTCCGGCGCCGCATATCTTGTAATATCCGGTATAATCGGACAATCTTTGCTCCCATTTTTTGATCAGATGGAAGGGAATGAAGTCCGTCATCCAAACCAACTGAAAATAACTTATCTCAAAGAATTGTTCATGCAGCCTCGCTACATCGTCCTTCAGACAGGCCTCGATGGCATTGGCTACCATGGGAATGTACAACTCCCTGATCTTCTCAGCGAAATTCGGGTCTTCCATCTTTTGGGCAAACATCTTTATGTATTCTATACCATCGCGCTTGATGCCCGTATCCGTCAGTACGAAAGAGTCCCTGATCCGATCCGTAATGACCACTTCCTCAGGTTGTCCGCCCTTCAAATGGAATGCCCGCTCATAATACGAAATCAACGGATCGATGCCCGAGCTTGAACCGTGGAAGAATGACTCAATGGCGGCAAGGTCTTGTCGGATATGAGAAGCATCCTTGTCGGTCACATCGGCATATCTGTCATAGACGGCGGCACTGTAAGCTCCGGACGATCCGACGCCATAACCCACCGGAATGTTGGAGTCGAAAAACCAGCCATTGGCAGCATCTTCGAGCAATGCGGCATGATCGACTTGATTGTGCAATTCTTGTCCGGATAAATATTCTGCAAATTTGAAAAGGTCTGTACCCTGATATCGGGGATTGCCCTGTACCCAAAGCCCGAAATATCCGTTGCCCGGAACGGCCAGCCCCTCACTGCCCCACAAAAGGGTGTGTTCTCCGAAAAGAATAATCTTGGAGGGATATTGCCGCATCATGTCCGTTGTTTATCTGGAGCTAAGGTAAATGTAGCTAAGGAAATAATGAAATAAAATTGTGATTTGCATAAACACCCTGCAATCCAATCAGCCAAACAGGATCGGCCTCAGTAGTGGCTGTTTCGAATCAAAAAGCCTGAATATTCAATGTCTGAAAATATTAAAAAGCGTCCCGGATTTTAGTATCATAAATATGCTGATTTCAAAATTGAAATCTGTAAATAATTTTTTGCCATAATTAAGTATTAAACAGTATGGTTTTATTGAAATAAAATAATTTGTATGTTTTTATAAATAATTGATTGTTAGGCATTTTTTTGCTTAAAATGGAACCTTTGCAGCAATAATTTCGTTGAAAAGTTAGAATATATTTGATATGATACCGTTTGCAAATATTTCAGTCATCAGGACTATCAGGCAAGTGTCTTTATGATGATATTAGGGTATAAATAAAATTCCAACAAGTCATATAAATAAGGCGACAAACGATGTGTTGAGCCGGGAAAGAGAGGTAAGGCCCTTCTTCCTCATGAGATTTGTATGTGTATTGGAATAGGACGCAAGAAAATATTAATAGATTTTATAACATCAAAAATTGACAAGCATGAAAGAAACATTGGAAAGATTGAGCGGCATTACAGCTCCGGCATGTGTAACCCTGATTTTGAATACTCACAGAACCACTCCTGAAAATCAAAAAGACATCATCGCCCTCAAGAACCTCATCTCCGAAGCCAATGAGCGCTTACAGCGTGAGCATGGATCGGATATTGCCAAGCGATATACCGCCAAATTGCAGGAATTGGCTGAAAACATCGATCACTATCACAATGACCACGGGTTGATGCTGTTTGTCAATGATGAGATGGCTGAATACCTGAGGTTGCCTATCCACGTGACAGAAAGGGTGATCATCGACAAGACCTTTGCCACTAGGCCGATCGTAAGAGCACTGAAGAGGGTATCCGACTACTATGTCCTGATGCTCAGCAAAGGCAAGGCGAGACTGATCGAGGCAAGTGGAGACACTGCGGTCAAAGAAGTCAGGGGCGAAGGTTTCCCATTCAATGACAGCCAGTTTATGAAACTCAGCAGTGCAGAAAGCTCCAATGCTGCCAGGGCATCCAACCTCGCTCAGGAGTTTTTCAACAGAGTCGATAAGGCCGTCAACAAGATAAGAAACGAAAATCCGCTGCCGGTGATTGTTTGTTCTGAAGAGTCCAATTATCACCAGTACCTGACAGCGGCCGATCATCCAAACACCATACTGGGCCACGTGTTGCTCAAGAATTTTGACGAAAGTCCGAATAACATCGTTCGGGATGTCGTGGGGCCTCAGGTGGAAGATATGACTCTTTTGAAGCATAGAGAGCGCATCAATGAACTGGAGGCTGCTGTCAACGGTGGTCGGGTGCTGACTGATCTCAATGAAATATGGGCCGCAGTAAGAGAAGGCCGCGGAAAAACCATCTTTGTGGAGCAAGGTCACATTCAGGCAGTGCGCAAGGAGGATGGACTGTTGAAACCAATCGCATTTGACGAGGTGGACAGCAAGGAAGATATCGATGACATCGTGGATGAAATGATAGAACATACGATGAAGATGGGTGGCGATGTGGTTTTCGTCAAAAAGGGCGACCTCGAGCAGTTCAACAAACTCGCTTTGGCGACCAGATACTGATGAATACTTTCAGAGGATAATTTGGATAAAAAAGAGAGAGGTTTCGGCCTCTCTTTTTTTATTTTGCATGAAATATAATTTACATTCATTTCGGGATAAAATGGATATCTTCAAGGTCAATATGTATAAATAAATAATCGACCGGCTAACTTTTATGCTATTCCATTCGTCATACTTCAAAATGGACTTCTCATGAAGAATTTACTTTTCCTTATTATTATTTCGCTGGGGATGATATCCTGCCACAAGGAAGAAATTTTGGGCGATCCCACTACCGACGCTTGTGTTCAGAGTTTTATCAAAGAAAATAATCTTCAGATCGTTCCGGCTGACAGTCTGGCCTGCGTGTATTATTTTATTTATCAATATGAAGGGCGATTCTATTATGAATTCAATTGCTGCGTTTGCGATCTGATCCCTCGAATCCTGAATTGTGATGGAAGTACTTATCTGGATGACAGTAATGCTATAGAAAAATTCAGGAGCAAACTAAAAATCACACCGTATATTCTCGTAGATAAATGACGGGATGCGAGAGCATGATGCCTGCTTGACAGGGCCGCCACACTATAATTCTTCCTTTTATTCCGGATTAATTCGGATGAATAAAACGTATATCACAACTACTCACCAAGGCAGGAAGGCAATCTGGCGCAACCGCTAAATTGCAATGCAAACCACGAAAGGTCATCGCACTGCATATTTTCCAGGACAGCCGGGACAGGCGTGGAGGAATAAAGAAAACTTGAACGCTTTCTTATTAGGTGAATAGTTACAACTCTTTTGAAAAGTGTAGTTGTGCGATTCAGAGATTTGATTCTCCAATTGTATTTTCATCCATTTCTTTGAGGCTCATTTTCCTGGCATATACCGCACAAACCACATCGTGTCTCCTCCCGGCATATTCCAGGTGTCATAATGGATAAATTTGTAGCGCTGATATACGACGGCATTTGTACGGAGGCGAGTCTCTGCGTAGATGGGCAGCTGCTCGGCCTCACTTATCCGGAGAAACATATCCTTCATGGTGACAGCGACGCCCTTGCCGGCACCCCGGCTACCGGGGATCACGCCCCAAAACCACATATAGAAGAATGGTTCGCGTTTGGGTTGCTTACTGCGGATGTATTTCCGTACGCGGATGATCTTGGGTACATTGGCAAGACCGATGACGCGGAATGCCAGCTTGATATCTTCCCATACATCGCGGAAGAAATGCTTTTTGCCGGCATTCATCCTGAACAGCAGTGCGATACCGGTACCGGTTTCATCAGTAAGCAGTGCATCGTGGCGGATTGCCTTTTCGATCATATACCGCGCCAGCAAGGCAAATCGCCGGTCTCTTCCATGTCCCTGACGAACCGTTTCCTGACCACTGCGCGTTTCCTTCAACACTTCGGCCACTTGCCTGATAGTCTCTTCCTTGTCAAACATTCGGAGGCTTGTTTTTTCAAAAATATGCAAAAATCATCGGTCTAATAAGTCTTCGTCATATCTTCCGGCAGCACGAGGTTAAACTCCGTCCTTTTGAAGTCAGCGGGCAGCTTGAGCGCAGGATCGGCTGACTCCGATACGGAGATGACGGCAATTTTCAGGTCTGGTCTTGCCTTTTTGAGATACCAGTATATGCCGCCGTATTCCTTGCTGTGGAAGTCGCCTTCATAATGAAAGAAGAGCGATCCCGGTAAAAGATGATTCAGGATGGATTCGGCCATGGTAGCATCCTTGATGGCCTGTGCAGCGACAAAATTCATAGCCCTGGTGCCGGCATGGTCGCCCATCATTTTCAACATCTCGTCATAGCAGGGAGTCTCCATGCTGACTTCATAGGGCAGCTTCACCACCCACGCCACCTCGTCAGGCGCCAGCATCAGGCTATCCTTGCCCTTTTTGGATACTTCTGCAGCATATCGTCGCGGTACATTGGTGGCTATCATGCGCAGGTGCTTTTCCTTAACAAAGTCGAGGATCGGCAGATAATCCGTACTGTGATTGCTCCACAGTCGTGCCTCCTCACCTAATTTTTTGGCGTCTGTATCGTCATTGAGATATCGGTCTATCGCCCCTTGATTGTCGCGCTCATACATCTCACAACCCAGGATCAGCCTGCTGCCTACTTTGCCATACAGCGCCTCAGCTGTTTTCAATTCCAGCCAATGGTTGATCGAATTGTTGTGATGCTCACCGAAGAGGACGACATCGTAATCCTTCAGGCTATTGATCATCTTGCCGAAAGAAACGGACTTCCCACGGGAATCGTACAATTGATAGGATTTCAGTTCCTGTGCTTGTGACAATGCCGGAAGAAACAACAGGAGTACAAGGAAAAGATTTTTCATTGGATAGACAATACTTTTTTCAAAAATAGAAATAATAAGGATAGTATTGGTAAAAGATGTGTGGACAATCGTGTTTGATTGCTTTGTATTGGCTGGACTGAAGCAAAGCAGAAGATCCTTAGATCCTGTTCCGGGTGATATTACAGTAATTCCGGGGGGAAGACATGCCCACACAATATTTTTTGACAAAGCTTCGAAATTTAATTTTATTTGTGAGCAAGCGTTATGACAACGTTTGCCGTAGAATAAAACTTGGGATGACTTCGAAAACCGCCCACTCGACATTTCGGATATTTTCTATAGGCACGGTTTGTCGGCTCGGAGCTTTTGCACCCCTTCAGGGAGGCGCAGCGGGGTAACAAAAGCGGAGGGGAGGAAAACCGGCACTCATTCCGGAGTTTTACATACTCTTATTATCTGAATCACGGATTACGCGGATTGGAGGATTGCACGGATTCTTTCCACAAGCCCGGTTTGCCTCCGCATTGCCGTCATTACCCCGGTCCCTGAAGGGTGTGCCGCCAACGCTACGACAAACCTACATTCCGCTAAGAAACGGAAGTCTCAATTATACCAAAATGCAGGTTTTCCTGCTCGGAGCTTTTGCACCCATTCAGGGAGGCATAGCGGGGTAACAAAAGCGGTGGGGAGGAAAACCGGCACACATTCCGGAATTTTACATACCCTTATTATCTGAATCACAGATTACACGGATTGGAGGATTGCACGGATTCTTTCCACAAGCCCGGTTTGCCTCCGCATTGCCGTCATTACCCCGGTCCCTGAAGGGTGTGCCGCCAACGCTACGACAAACCTACATTCCGCTAAGAAACGGAAGTCTCAATTATACCAAAATGCAGGTTTTCCTGCTCGGAGCTTTTGCACCCTTCAGGGAGGCATAG
>WBZR01000221.1_pt1 | contig 97865 bp, 97 predicted proteins | sample 5204231 | NCBI WGS metagenome assembly WBZR01 (sample SAMN12412403, study PRJNA552823) | activated sludge metagenome | isolation source: activated sludge from anammox sidestream of wastewater treatment plant... | place: USA: Virginia | collected 2017-08
ACGCACATCGCGCTTCATGATGAACGGTGTGCTGATGTCGCATGGAATTGACGCCATCAGCGTTCCCGCAGCCAGAACGCAGGAATTCAACGAAAAAATGGTGCGCTTCTATCTCTCAAAGGATGCAACCGAAATGATGGCTTTCCTTGCGAGCTGCCACCCGGAAACGGAAGAAATTCTATTACGCGCGGAAGATCATCATCATGATAACGGAATCAATTGATAACCAATGGATTTCCCTGAATCGATAAAGACGAAGTAAAAGCCTGCACAATTATCATTTTTGATGATATTTGCACACTGCACTTCGGAGTTGTAGGTGGTAAAAAATGTTTGCGCGATCACACCTTCATTGAAATCAGTCCATACTTGTTTCCACAAATGAATGTTAGGTTTTAAACAGGCAGGAGAGTTGAGCGCTTGTCTGCGCATCAATGCTTCGGCAATGTTGCTCCATTTGAGTAATGTGCGCGTAATAACACAAATCATTTCTTCGGCAGGCGGGCCTTACGAAAAAAACATTTTTCCTGGAACAGTTTTTAAGCATCCTTTGATGAAATGCAGAACAATAAAGATGTAGTGACAGATTTTTTCACGCAACTTCAAAATTTCTGATGTCGAAAAATTTTACATTTTTATGCATAACAAGCAGAACAACTTTGTATATTCATGTTTTATAACGATAAAAATATATGGCATGAAACATGCTTGCTAATAAATAGGTAAGTTGCTTTAAATAAAGTAAGCCTGATGTGCCTTTTCAACAAATGCAAGGAGAACCAGATGAAAACAATTAGCAGGAAAACAGCAATTAATACAGCAGTAAGTGCGTTATCCGGCGTGCTGTTAACCGTGGGTGCCGCCAGTAATGCATACGCTGATGCCTACACATTTTCGTACGGATTGGTAAATCTATCGATTTACAATGTGACAGCGAACAGAATTGCCGATGTTTCTGATTTTACAAACTTGACCGCATCCAACACTTCGGCAGCCAATGCTGATGTTTTGTCGATAGCCGGTGTTGCTAACAATAGTTCTCTTACATCTGCGGATGTAGCTCCTACTTACCAGGGTGCGGTTTTCGTAGATAATGACTCAACCCAGTACACTACAGGCTTGCATTTCGCCAGAAGCGATACCTCTGCAACAGGGGCAGCCATCACGGGTACTGGCAATCCAATACCTGCTTCAGTTGGCGTATGGTCTGAAATCCTGTTGAACAATAATGACATGGCAGCATCGTCAGATAATGCTAACAATAATACTGGCTTTACTTTTAGTCTGGATACTGGGAGCACGTTCCGTTTTGATCTGACAGCCAGTACTTTTACCCAATCATTTTTAACCGCAGATGCCATCGTTCCACCTTCCATCGTTGGTACAAACCATACTTGGGAGCTTACGCTTTTGCAAGGTAACACGAAAATATGTAACTGGTCGCCGGATGGTCAAACTGGTGGCATCACCGGATGTACCGAACTTAATGACAGCATTGACCTTACTTTCGGTAGCACCGTATCTACACCGGGTGCCAATACCGGCCTGATATCGAATAGTGGTAGTGCTCAGGCCGTGATATCTTTGGGCCCTGGTTCCTACACTTTCAGACTGACCCAGACTACAAGTGCCAATGCAACTTTGCAGCACGCTGTTCCTGAGCCAGAAACACTCTTCCTGTTGGGAATTGGTTTGCTGGGCATGTTCACTGCCGGACGCCGTTTCAATATCGCCTGAAACAGCAGGTTCTGAAAAAAAAGACCACCAGAAAATGGTGGTCTTTTTTTACGTAAAAAATGGCGACACCGCACCGAGCGAATGGAATTACGGATAGATTCTAAAATTCGTAACGACCTGGTGAAAGGATATTATCAGGATCAAACACCTGTTTGAGCTGATGACTGATCAGTTTGACATAGTCTCTATCGCCCTCTGGGGTTAAGTTAGGCATATTTTGAATACCGGCCCGATAAGGGTAATAACCCGCAGCAGATAGTTTTAAGACCAATTCACGGTGACATGCCATTGCACGCTCATCTTCTCCCGGAACATCACGGTCATAAGCAATTGCAATAACACCGCATAAAGCTCTTTCAGACATTAAAGCGAATGCGATTAGTGGCTCGAACGCATAAGTAAGCAATATTTGCTTCGAGATTTGATACATTGCCGTCGCGTGTGAGCCATCCAGTGGGGCAACTGGCGAATACCAGATCAAACCGCAATGATCCCGATCCGGATCCCTGATTTCTGGCGGTGCTTGCTTTTTCCGCCAGTAAGGCGTTGACATAGTAACGTCTGAAGGTATCCCTTTTTGCATGCCGTAAATTGATTCAATGATCGGAAACACCGATTTCAGATCAACACCCAGCAATTTTCCAAGGATTCCCGGAAAACGCCGAGCAACAGCCAGACTTGAGTCCGTCATGAAACTTAGTTTTGTGACTTTCTTAGTGAGCGCCCGCCGCAGAATGCGCTTGGCTTCTTTAACCTGATTTTTAGTACCATATAGAGAGCCGGAACCACTCCAATCGTCACAACCAATAGACCGTGCGAGATCTTTTAAGACAGATTCAGACATCGGGGTCTTGCCACCAGTCAATTCCCACGGATATTGGTAATAAGTATTGACTACCTTGTAGTTATTACCGATATGTACAGCACTTTGCAGAATGCCGCGTAATTTCAGTGGCTGCAACGCGTCGATAATGTCCACGAGCTTATCTTCACCATGGGCTTTGAAGTAGAAACACTCCATTCTTTCCGGCTCCGGCATCAGCCAGAGCGTCAGACGCGTAACAATACCCAGATTAGATTGTGTAAATAATCCGTCCAGTGAAGGGCCAAGTCCCCATGGATACACCCGGTCTGCATGAGCATTGCCGTATTTACCGAACCCGGTAACAATGAACCGCCCATCAGGCAAAACAACTTCAAGGCGACAGATTTTAGAGACGCGATTGCTGTACGGCGAATAACCTACACCTCTTTCCATGATGTTGCCGATCAGGCTGGTTTCGGCGCTGGCTCCAGTAACATCTACCCATAAGCCAGATTTTGATTCTCTCAGGAAGTGCGACAGTTGCCCTTGTGTTACGCCAGGTTCGATAGTGACACAAGCCTGCTTCTGATCTAACTCGGTAATTTTATTGAGGCGTCCCAAGTGTAAAATGACGCAATTATTTGCGGTAGGAGCACTGGAGCCGTTGCCCCAGTTTTTACCTGTGCTGACCGGGTATATAGGGATGCGGTAGCGGTTAGCGATCTGTACGCATGTTTGCACTTCTTCCCGGTTGGAAGGATGAATTACAGCCGGACTTTGATTGGAGGTGGCAAAAGTTGCAGTTGCCACCCTGGAGAGCGTTTCTGTATCAAGATCAACGTATTCATCACCTACAGCGGCTTTCCATGCCGAGATTGCATCCAGCAATGAGGGAGTCATTACGACTTGATACCTACAATAGCCCCATGATCCTGTTGCAGGCGGAAGGTTTGAATCTCACCAAAACCTGAATCGCTCAGCCATTTTTCGTATTCCGACCATGTGTATAACATCCCTTCCCCGGTAGCGATCGTCAGAAAATAAGGGGAACCTAGTGCGGTTGAAAGAGGGCCAGTTTCGTCGTTCTCTTGCATCATGTTGAATATGATGATTTTTCCGCCTTTCGGTAAAGCCTCATAGGCTTTTCTGAATAATAATTTATTTTTTGTTTCTGACCAGATTGTGCAGAAGTGTGAGAACAGGAAGCAATCTGCTTCTTTGGGGAAATTATCTTCAAAGCAGTTGCCCGGGATTGCACTTAGTCGGTCACCTAACCCTGATTCATTTATTTTTTTTGCTGTTATTGGGCACACAGTCGGCAGATCAAAAACAGCTGCCTGCAAATGACTGAATTTTCTTGCCAATTCGATGATGTTGGTGCCATCTCCGCCGCCAACATCTATCAAAAACCTGGTAGAGGATAAATCAAGATGATTTGCCAGATCCTGGTTCGCATGTATGGAGAGTTCATGCATGGCATCCTGAAAAATCTGTTTTATTTCCGGTGTATGTCCCAGACGTTGGTAGAGCGTTGGCTCATTTCCCGGGAATTCCTGCAAGCCGACATTTTTGTAGGTTTTAAGGGCTTCTACAAAATGGAACATTCCCTTATACATGACGTGGTATTGCAATTTTACGTAAGAGATAACGTTCCTGGGTGAGTGAGTGGTCAAAGCCATTTCCGCAGCAGGTGTGTTGGAATAAAAACCTTCAGTATCTCTTTGCAGAATTCCAGAGCTTACGAGACCCAGCATTAGAATTCGGGCCGGTTGTTTTTCAATATTCAGCAGCTTTGTAATTTTAGAGATATCGAGTTTTTTGTGTTCAGACAATTTTGTGAATAAGTCAAACTCAACTGCTGCATAGAGCGTCTGGAACAAAATATGACCACCGAAAATTTTAAGAAAATTATCAATATCTTTTTGTTCAATTTCTTCAGTCATAACGTTTACTCCCGATTTTATTTAAGTTGAATTAGTGTACAACACTACCAGATTTCACGAACGGAGCCAGGTGCTGTCTTATTGCTGTATCTGTCTCGTTTTATAGTCTTTGAATGTATTTCTAGAAGTATTTATGTGGCATACGAGACATCAACCACTTGGAAACAGTTTTTCCATTCTTGATTTTCTCCAGGTAACTACCAGTTAAACATTAAAATTATTTATAGCAAATTCATTGGCTCTTGCTTTTAACTCTTTAGCAAGAAGAAACAATCGAGGATACTTTGAAACTTCCTTCAGGAATCTGGTCAGAACGCGCAGATTATTCACGTTAGATGTGTAACGGTTGATAATTTCCTCTCCGCACCCACCATATTCCCTAATGTTATCCGGGAATATTCTATTAATGAGCGGAAATATCCTCCGGAGCTTAATAATTTCAACTTCTCTTTTCCCCAATGGGCTTCCTTCATTAGGAAAAAAAGGAGTGAAAACCCAAGTAAAGTTGAGATTTACCTTGTCTAGTGAATGTACCTCGTGATACCAGTATCTGGGCACAAACAATAAATCTCCTGGGAGTGTCTCAAACTCCATGAAATCGTATTTTTCAGGATTGTAGTAAAAATTTCTTGAAACCATTCCGGCAAACATGAATGGCAAGGTTGGTAAAGGTGTATGAGGCGAAGTCAATATCCATTTCTTTCTGCCGGTTACCTGCAGATTAACGACATGCAGGCTGTTCCCATCATAGTGCGGTAATGTAATGTGGCCACAAGGTTGCATGAAAACGCGCATTGGCAGCTTCCGAAATGACATATCTGTCCGCTTCATGATTTGTTTGACAATTCCAGGGATTTGGATATTGTTATTTTCAATAAGGTCTGAGTTATACCAGCCCAAATCTTGCTTCGATTTGCTGCAGAAAAGTTTTTTAACTTCCTCGGGAGTTAGTCGCTTAGAATCACAGGCTTCAATACTAGAGATAATAAAAGGTTTTTCTTCATTAAGAATTGTTGGAATAAAGTCGTCCTGGTTTACTACTTCGGCTGAAAAACGCCTGATATCTTGTTTCATAATGCTGGTGCCTCGATGGGATGAATTTAGAGTTGAGTATTCCTGGTCAACGGACCAAAACTTTATTAACTTTAGTTCACTAGTTCCATTACTCCGTTGAAATAAATATGTTTATAACTCATTTTTTTCTGGTACTGCGCAATCTTTTCCGCCATAAACGGCGCAGCATAGTTGCTATAAGCACTATCGTATTTGGAGTCAGCGCATTGCTGTTGGCGAATGGTTTTATTCAGCATATTTTTTATAATTTCCGTGATGCTACGATTAAGTCACACTTTGGCCATTTACAGATTGTTAAGCCCGGCTATTTTGAAGTCGGGAAAGCGGATCCGTACCGTTTTTTGTTTTCGGATGACCTGGCGGCGCAATTGTCGAAAAATTTTACACTTAAAAAAAATGAATCGTTAATCAAGGCTGTTGTACCGCGATTAAGTTTCAGCGGGCTGCTTAGTCATGGTGACGCCACATTGTCGTTTATCGGGGAAGGGGTTGATCCCGGTGAACAATCGTATTTCAGCAACGCACTGCAGATTGTATCCGGGCAGCATTTGGCTGCTGATGCGCCTAACCGACTCATCATGGGAGCGGGGTTGGCGCGCAATTTGGGTGTGGATGCAGGTGATACGGTTGTATTGATGGCCAATACCGCAACCGGGGGTATCAACGCGGTGGAGATGACGGTTGGCGGGCTGTTTACCACTGTTACCAAATCGTATGATGACAGCGCATTGCGCCTGCCAATCAGCACAGCCCAACAATTGCTACGCACGCAAGGTGCGCATAGCTGGATCGTGTTGCTAAATGATACAAACCAGACAGATGCCGTGCTGGAGAAGGTGCGCGGGCTTTTGCCACAAGATCAATTTGAGGTCATGCCGTGGTATCAGCTGGCGGATTTCTACAATAAAACAACGGCGCTGTTTACCAAACAGGTGCAGGCAATCAAGTTGATTATCGCGATCATCATTTTGCTGGGGATTTCCAATACGATGACGATGAACGTCATGGAACGGACGGGAGAGATCGGTACAGCGATGGCATTGGGTGTAAAGAAAATCGACATTCTGCGACAATTCCTGTGTGAAGGTGCATTGATTGGGGGTATCGGTGGTGTGTTGGGCGTTGCGCTCGGATGGTTGCTGGCAGAAGTTATTTCCGCAATCGGCATTCCCATGCCGCCACCACCCGGCATGGCACGCGGTTATATTGGAGAAATTCTCATCCGGCCTGACATGGTGCTGGAAGCACTGGCGCTGGCGGTTTTGGTGACGTTAATCGCCAGTGTTTACCCAGCCTGGAAAGCATCGCGCATGCAGATTGTTGATGCGCTGCGGCATAATCGTTAAAAGATTGTCGAAAAATTTTACAGTTGCTGAGGAGGGCTGTTTGACAGCATTTGCTGGATTGCTTCATGCCTGGCGGCATTCGCAAAGATGTGGTGATTTTTTGTTGCACTACATTCCTCACGGTCATCGTGAAGCACCGAGGCTGGCGTGGCAATCCAGCAGCAAGGCAGCAAAGGCACTGGGTTGCTTCGTCAGCTACACCTCCTCGCAAAGATAAATTTCTCCGTCTTTGCGAACACCGAAGGTGTGAAGCAATCCAGCAACGATGGTGAAGAAAATACGGGTCATCACTTGATTTCACTGGGTTGCCACGGTCTGATGGGCCTCGCGAAGATGGAATAAATCAGTATCTCCTTGGTCGAAATTCAAAACACGTTTACTCTATTGAAAATACGCTGTTCGTCTATAATTAAACGTAAGCGGTTAATTATTTGGGTATTTTGTTGTATCTGCTTTATTGCGGGGATTGAATGATGAAAAAAATGGTTCTGGTTTTTATGGTTGTAATGCTGGCATCTCCTGCGTTTGCCGTGGAAGTTGCGCCGCGCATCAGTGATCGGGAAATCATCGAATCGCTGGCCGAACTCAAAGCCGGGCAAAAGGCGCTGGAGGCGAAAATGGATCTGCGTTTTACGGCGATGCAGGAACAGATGGATCAGCGTTTTACGGCGATGCAGGAGCAGATGGATCAACGTTTTACTGCGGTAGATCAGCGTTTTACGGCGATGCAGGAGCAGATGGATAAACGTTTTGCGGCAGTAGATCAGCGTTTTGAAGCGGTTGATCGGCGGCTGGATTTCATCCAGCAGCTGATGCTGGTGACGATTGCCGGCATCTTTGGTCTGATCGGTTTCATTATCTGGGATCGCTATTCAACACTACGTCCGATGGATATGCGCCTGCGCCGACTGGAGGAAAATCTCGAACATGATCTGGAGCTGCAATCACCGGAAGGTTCAAAACTGACACGGATGATTCATGTTCTGCGTGAGCTGGCGAAAGAGGACAGGAAAATCGCGAGCATCCTGCGTGGCTTTTCGTTGTTGTGAACAGCATCCACCTGATTTATAACACCCCCGCAACTACTAAGTGCGCTGGATCGCCACAGCCTGGTGGGCCTCGCGAAGATGAGGTTTTGTGAATCACGATGATGCTGGAGCCCCGGGCTATTTCGTTCCCGTCACCTGCCTCATTGTATTTGCAGTCGCGGCTAAAGGCTGCGCTTTCTCGCAGAGAGAGGAAACCGGTATATCATCGGTGTCTGGGTGATTATTAACGGGGAGAATACGGTGAAGTTATTTTATCAATATTGCTTTATTCAGCCGGGAGCAAGGGTGATGAAGAGCTTTATTTTTTTCATGAGCATTATGTTGGCTCTGCCTGCATTCGCCGTGGATGTTGCGCCACGCATCAGCGATCGGGAAATCATCGAATCGCTGGCCGAACTCAAAGCCGGGCAAAAGGCGCTGGAGGCGAAAATGGATCTACGTTTTACTGCGGTAGATCAACGTTTTACTGCGATACAAGAGCAGATGGATCAGCGTTTTGAAGCGGTTGATCGGCGGCTGGATTTTGTCCAGCAGCTGATGCTGGTGACGATTGCCGGTATCTTTGGTCTGATTGGTTTCATTATCTGGGATCGCTATTCAACACTGCGTCCGATGGATATGCGCTTGCGTCGGCTGGAGGAAAATCTCGAACATGATCTGGAGCTACAATCACCGGAAGGTTCAAAACTGACGCGGATGATTCATGTTCTGCGTGAACTGGCGAAAGAGGATAGGAAAATCGCGAGCATCCTGCGTAGCTTTTCGCTGTTGTGAACAGCATCCACCTGATTTATAACACCCCCGCAACTACTAAGTGCGCTGGATCGCCACAGCCTGGCGGGCCTCGCGAAGATGAGGTTTTGTGAATCACGATGATGCTGGAGCCTTGGGCTATTTCGTTCCCGTCACCTGCCTCATTGCATTTTCATTTGCAGTCGCGGCTAAAGGCTGCGCTTTCTCGCAGAGAGAGAAAACCGGTATCTGGTTGATTATTAACGGGGAGAATACGGTGAAGTTATTTTATCAATATTGCTTTATTCAGCCGGGGACCAGGGCGATGAAGAGCTTTATTTTTTTCATGAGCATTATGTTGGCTCTGCCTGCATTCGCCGTGGATGTTGCGCCACGCATCAGCGATCGGGAAATCATCGAATCGCTGGCCGAACTCAAAGCCGGGCAAAAGGCGCTGGAGGCGAAAATGGATCTACGTTTTACTGCAATGCAAGAGCAGATGGATCGGCGTTTTGAAGCGGTTGATCGGCGGCTGGATTTTGTCCAGCAGCTGATGCTGGTGACGATTGCCGGTATCTTCGGTCTGATTGGTTTCATTATCTGGGATCGCTATTCAACACTGCGTCCGATGGATATGCGCTTGCGTCGGCTGGAGGAAAATCTCGAACATGATCTGGAGCTGCAATCACCGGAAGGTTCAAAACTGACGCGGATGATTCACGCTCTGCGTGAGCTGGCGAAAGAGGATAAAAGAGTTGCGGCTGTCCTGCGCAGCTTTTCTCTGTTGTAAACAGGGTTATCGTTCTATTCTTGATCGGGTATACAACACAACTGCTTTCTACATACCCTCCGGAGAATCATGTTCAAACTTGCCTTGCGCAATATCTTCCGCCAGAAAATCCATACATTCATGACGCTGGCCGCAATCATCTCCGGAGTTGCTGGCATTATTTTGGCAGGCGGATGGGTACACGATATTTATACCCAGCTGGGTGAAGCGCTGATTCATTCGCAAAGTGGTCATCTGCAGGTGTATCGCCAGGGCTATTTTGCGGCTGGCTCCCGCTCTCCGGAGAAATATCTGATAGATACGCCCGATACTATCAGGCAGCAAATTGCCAGTGAAACCGGCGTCGCGCAGGTGATGGCACGACTCAATTTTTCCGGGTTGATTAACAATGGCAAGAGTGATTTGCCCATCATTGGCGAGGGTATGCAGCCCGATCTGGAATCGGCGCTAGGCAGCTCGATCCGGATTGTTGCGGGACGGCAACTGGCGGATAAGGATTCATTCGGTATTTTACTGGGCAAGGGCGTTGCGCAGGCGCTGCAGTTGCAGCCGGGTGATCCGGTGACATTGCTGGTTAATACCCTGGATGGCGCGCTCAATAGTCTGGATTTTGAAGTTACCGGCATTTTTCAGAGTTTTTCCAATGATTACGATGCGCGCGCTATCCGGATTCCCCTGGCTGCTGCACAGGAATTGCTTGGTACCAGCGGCGTCAACGCGCTGGTTGTCTCGTTGCAGCACACCGAAGAAACAGGTGCCATTGCGGCACGGCTGAAGCAGGTATTGGCTTCATCCGGAATGGAAGTCAAAACCTGGGTGGAGCTCAATGATTTTTATGAAAAAACCGTGGAAATGTACAAGGGGCAGTTTGGTGTGCTGCAGATCATTATTCTGGTCATGGTGCTGCTCAGCGTGGCCAATAGCGTCAATATGAGCATTTTTGAACGTGCCGGGGAATTCGGCACGATGATGGCACTGGGCAATCGCAGCAGTCACGTATTCTGGCTGATTGTCAGTGAAAATTGTCTGCTGGGGTTGATTGGCGGAAGCCTTGGGGTAGGGGTGGGGATATTGCTGGCGTTGATTATTTCTGCAATCGGGGTGCCTATGCCGCCACCACCGAATGCGGATCTGGGCTACACAGCGCATATCGAGATCGTGCCATCTGTTTTGCTGCTCGCGCTGAATACTGGATTTATTGCGACTGTGCTGGCGTCAATTCTCCCTGCGCGGCATGTTTCGCGTATACCAGTGGTCGAGGCATTACGGCAAAATATATAAATGTAAAATTTTTCGACAATCTCATTGCCATTATTTTTAAAGGACTGGATCACCACGTCGCTGTCGCTCCTCGTGATGACGGGGATGTGTGGTGAAGATAACAAAAACCGTCTTTGCGAACGCCAGCGGCGTGAAGCAATCCAGTCTTTATGTTTATCCATGCCTTATGTATTGCCACGGCGCATTGCTTCTCGCGCTGAGGAGATAAATCAGCGTCTCCGTAAATTGACGGGGGTGCGGTGAAAATAACAAAAACCGTCTTTGCGAACGCCAGCGGCGTGAAGCAATCCAGAGAGTAAATTATCCGTCAGAAAGAAAATCGCAGTTCGGTATAGACTCTGTCGCTGTGGTCAAACCGGCCGAATAATCCGGTCGCTGGGCCGTTGAAAATATCGGCGCCCGCTGCCAGTTTCCAGTTTCTGGAAAAATTCCAGGTAAGGCGCGGACGCAGCATCCATTCATCACGATTGAAGCTGCGAATCAGTAGTACCTGCCCCTGAAAATTCCGCCATAAATCTCCCTGCAGAAAAATGCTGCCTCCACTTTCCAGCCGATCCTGAAAAATATCCCGGTCATAATCCAGATAGGCGCGCTGGAAAAACTGCAGATTCAGCCGGACATCCAGCGGCAGGGTGAAATCCAGCCCCAGCGCGTAGTCGATCGTATCCTGCTGTACCAGGCCGTCCAGCGCAGTTGGGCGAATGACATTGAAACGGCGCCCGTGGGTATAGACAAATTCACCCTTGAGTACGGCCGCCCCCAGATCCTTGGTGACGGTTCCACCTGCCTGATCGATTTCGTTGTGGCGCGCCTGAAACAGCAGTGGTTCCCAGGCTTGGCTGACGCGGTGGAAAGTGGGGGTGGCATCAAGGCTGTGATAATAAAACGCTGAAATATCCCAGCCATGCATCAGTTGCGACAGGCGGATGCCATAATTGGAACTGGCAACATTGCGCCCGGAGCGATCTTCCTTCAAAAACGTTGCTGGCACTGCATTTGGTAGTGCAAACGGGTAAAAATCACCTCCCGGGCGGCCTATTTCATCCAGGCTGGCAAATGGAATCCAGATCAGGTCGGCATGGAAGTCATTTTTTGTATATTCGGTGCGAACAGCCCATTGCGGGATGCGCATGATATCGAAATCAGGCAGTACAAATTCGCGCATATCCCGGGCGGATACGACATCTGCGAAGAACAGTCCGACCATTTCTCCCCAGACGATATGCTGGCGGCCGATACGAACATCAAAATCGGCCACGGATACATCCAGATAATTTTCCCGCAGGAACAACTCAAACCGCTGATCATGGCGAACCTGATGCGGATAAAAATCCGATAAATCGTGGATCGCATCGTAATCAATGCGTGCGCCCAGCTTCCATTTTACGTTCGCACTCAATTGCCCGAGATTCGACAATTCCGAGCGCAATCGCAGTTTTGAGGCGTGCTTGGGGCGGGCAATTGTTTCAGCGAATTCCAGTTGAGAAAATCCGCGCCAGGAGGAAGTCTGTTTGAATCGTTGTTGTGATGATTCAGCAGAATTCTGGTTGTCCCCCGCGAACAAATCATCCAGTGCGTCAGCTTGTGCAATCCGGATGGGGTGAGTTTGATCTGCCAGGAAAAGGGGCAGGGGAGCGTCACCAGCAGCGTTACATTGTGGGGTGGCTCCCAATAGCATCAGTAACAGCGATAACAGGGAGGCGGTGATATTGCCCGGAATCTTCAAAAAATCAGGCATGGCTATTATTTTCTTCAACGAGCTGGCCATCTTCAATGCGCACCAGACGATCTGCCATAGCCATGACCTTGGCATCGTGCGTTGAAAAAATGAATGTGGTGCGGCTGTTGCGATTGATTTCTTTCATCAGCTGCAGAATGCCTTCTCCCGTTTTGTGATCGAGATTGGCAGTCGGCTCGTCTGCCAGAATGATTTTGGGTTGCGTGGCGAGTGCCCGGGCAATGGCCACACGCTGGCGCTGTCCTCCGCTCAATTGATTGGGGCGGTGGTGTGCGAAACTGGATAGCCCAACGATGTCGAGAAATTTTACAGTTCGTGCGCGGCGTTCAGCAGCACTCAATTCCTTGAATTGCAGCAGGGGGTATTCAACATTTTCTTCCGCCGATAACACCGGAAAAAGATTAAATGTCTGGAAAATAAAGCCGATAGTTCTAGCTCTAAGTTCCGATAGCTGATCTGGTGTTTGCCCGCTGGTATCCTGGTTGTTGATGTAAATTTTTCCGGAGGAAGGGGTGTCAATGCAACCAATCAGATTGAGCAATGTTGATTTTCCACTGCCCGATGGGCCTGCAATAGCAAGAAACTCGCCATCTTCGATTTGTAGATCGATATTTTTTAGTGCATAAACCTGACTGTCACCTAAAGTGTAGTCTTTGGATACATTTTCAAAATGGACAACTTTCATCTGTCTAGCCTTGCATAAATGGTTTTATGACAGTCTAAACCAGACAAACAATTTTTGGAGATCGAGTATGCGCTTACATTCTTTGTTTTTTTCATGGATCGCTGGCTTTATTCTGCTGATTCAGGGGGGGGTTACGTTTTCATCCTCAGTAGAAGAAGGAGTGGCCGATACAAAAACAGAAATTTCGGCTCAAAGTATACTGGAGAGGGCAGATGAAATTCGCTTTCCAAGGGAGAGCTTTCAGGTCAATGTAGCTATCAGCACGGTCTCATCCGGTCAACCGGGAGATCAATATCAGTATCAGGTGCTCTCCAAGGGAAACGAAAACAGTATCGTCAGAATTACCGAACCTGCTTCTGAACGGGGGCAGGTCATTCTCATGAAAGGGCGTGATCTATGGATTTTCATGCCCAGTGTCTCCCAGCCGATACGCCTCTCTCTTTCGCAGCGATTAACGGGCCAGGTTGCCAATGGCGATATTGCACGCGCCAATTTTACTGGCGACTATCACCCGCAGCTGTTGCGCACTGAATCCATTGATGGTCAGGATTTCTATGTTCTTGGATTAACTGGTGTTGATCGCTCTGTTACCTATCAGAAAGTGCTGTTATGGGTAAATAAATCCAGTTTCAGGCCGTTTAAAGCAGAGTTCTTTTCTGTTTCGGGACGATTGCTCAAGACCAGCCGTTACGAAAATTTTGACACCATTTTGGGTGAGATGCGCCCAACTCGCATCATCATGGAAGATGCCCTGAAATCAGGTGAAATTTCGGTGCTGGATTATTCGGATATGAAATTGCGTGAATTGCCGGACAAGCTATTCACCAAGGATTATCTGAAGAAGCTTGAATAATAAAATTGATGCACTGTAATGGAATGCGGGGTTAGAGCCTGAATAACATCATTTTTATTTTGAGAATGGAGTGGTTGCGTTTGCACAATTCTAAATAATATTTGAAGGAAAAATCATGTTTGCGCACGAAACAACACATTTGGGTACGGCTTTCAAACAGTACTTCGAGGTTGTGCCAGCTGTTACTGAAGAATTAAGGCAAGAAGCATATCGTATTCGCCATTCTGTTTACTGTGAGGATTTGCAATTTGAATCTCAGCAAGCTAATGGACTAGAGATGGATGAATACGACGATTATTCCCTGCATCTGCTGATTCGCAGTATCAGTAGTGGCCTGTTTATTGGTTGCACCCGTATTGTTCGTCCTCTGCCAGGAGATGATGGTAAAGGTTTGCCATTTGAGAAAATCTGTGCTCAGACATTGGAGCGCTCTGTCATAGATCCATCAAAATTGCCCAGAGACAAGATTGCTGAAATTTCGCGTCTTGCGGTTATTTCTGCGTATCGTCGTCGAAAGGGTGAGCAAAATAGTCCTATCAATATTTCTGAGCAAGATTTTGGAAATGAGCCAACTACTCGCTTTCCCTATATTCCACTAGGTTTATATTATGGAACGGTTGAATTGGCGCGAATTTATAATATTGAAGTGCTTTTTATGCTCACAGAAGAACGTCTTGCCAATCATTTTAATAAGCTTGGATCCAGGCTGGAATTTATCGGGGCGCCAGTCGAGCATCATGGTTTACGCTTCCCTTCTATGATTGTGATTAGTCATCTTCTTGAAAATTTAAAGCCGATTATCCGCCCGCTGTACCAGGCTATTGCTGAAGATATCAAAGCCGGTCTGGAAGGAAAAAATCCGCAGAAAACAGAAACTCATCAGCCATAGGCGTTAACTGTAGCGCCAGTCTGTTCCGGCGCACCGCCGGGTTGCAACTCTCCGGTTCAACCACGATCTCCAATCCCGTTTTTCAGGAAATCAGCCCTGCCTTTGCATGTAATAAGAATGTCATGAGTGGCTGAAATAATGCTTCCCGTTCTGACTGATTCATTCCATCAAACGGATTTCTGTAAAAGGGGGCAAGTAACAAATGATAAAAAGGCTCAATACAACGATATGCAGCCTGGGGTTGGTTCTCGTCACATCCGGTTTTTCTCCGGCTGATGCGCAAGAGCTGATCTTGTACGTCGATACCGTCACCAAACAGGTTTATACAGAAGCAGGTAAAAACAGGATCAAATTGGGTACTTTCCAGCAGGTACCAGAGTCATTTTCTTCTCCATCCCGGAGCAGCCCGGGTACCGAATCTGCCCAGTTACCCTCCAGTGATGAGGAAATAGATCTGGCACAAGGCGAAGCAAAATCCCGGGAGCACTCCGGCCAGCACGTGGCAAAGCCGGATATTCGGAAAAAACAGGAAGAAATCGTTGCATACAGCAACGAATCCTCGCCCCCAAAACCCAAGGAAGAAAAAAAATGGTATGAAAGGATTGGCATCAAGGGATATACACAATTCCGCTATGGCAAAAGTCTGTGGGGAGACCATGATGGCGTATCCTACTGGCAGGACAAATCTGCCGGGCCGGATAAATCATCCTTCTTGATTAAAAGAGCGCGCTTGGCTCTTTCCGGGGATATTACCGACCATCTCTATTTTTATTTACAGGCAGATCTTGCCAGCAGTCCTCACCTGAAAGACGCCTATAGTGATATTTCCTTCGACAAGGACAAGGAATACCGGATCAGGTTTGGACAATCGAAGGTCCCTTTCGGCTTTGAAGGTCTGCAATCCAGCTCGGAGCGTCTCGCTCTTGACCGTACTGATGCGATGGACTGCTGTGACCGGGACATGGGTGCATTTTTTCTCTGGACCCCGACACATGTACAAAAACTGTTCAAGGCGGCGAAGCATTTGAAAGGTACGGGTGACTATGGCATGTTCGCTTTTGGTGCTTATGGCGGCCAGGGCCCTAATAATGTTGATCTGAATAACGGTGTACATTTTGCAGGCCGCTTCACTTACCCATTCCAGTTCGAGAATGGTCAGCTGATTGAAGCAGGTGTACAAGCCTATCACGGCCGTTTTGTTCCAAAGTTTGACAAAACCAGGATTACAGACGTGCCCGAAAGAGGCATCAAAGATGAGCGTATCGGACTGCATGCCGTACTTTATCCGCAACCTTTCGGACTGCAGGCCGAATGGAACTGGGGAAATGGTCCCAGCTTGAGTGATAATCGCAAAACGATTACCAATGCTTCTCTCAACGGTGGCTATGTTCAGGCAATGTATAAGTACGATGGATTCCGTTGGGGAACCCTGCTCCCGTTCGTCAAGTGGCAACGCTACAATGGTGCACTGAAATTTCAGGACAATGCCCCTCAGGACCGTGTAAGAGATTGGGAATTCGGGGTGGAATGGCAGATTTCTCCGGCGGTTGAACTTACAACGGTCTACCACATGATGAACCGCACCGACATAAAACATAATGGGCAGTACAAGGCTGACGTTCTGAGGTTTCAGGTGCAGTGGAATTATTTCTAAGGAACCTCTGAAGAATCACCTACGTTGTTATTTTGCGTTAAAAATCGGTTCAAAATGCTCATTTATTATGTATAAACTTCGCTCTTTTGCCGATTTTTGCCTTGAGCTGACTACCTCGCTGACGTTTTTAAGAGGCTCCCTAAGTAGGCGCTGATTTACTCAGTTTGATTGTTTACGCTTAAATCAGCGCTTGCCTGATCTCCAGATCAAGGATCATGGCGGGAATGACAGGCAACATGCACTCCCGCCCAGCCTTTTCAAGAAAGAATAATACGGGGTACCGGTCACCGGATCATTCAATCCCGGAAATTACGGAACTGTAACGGTTGTTCGGTAATACTGCTTTTCACCAGCTGAATGGCTTCCTGCAGGGAATCACGCTTGGCGCCGGTCACTCGTACCACCTCTCCCTGAATGCTGGCCTGGGCTTTGAGCTTGCTGTCCTTGATCAGCTTGACGATTTTTTTGGCAAGATCGCTTTCCACTCCGGTTTTAACCGTTACTTTTTGCTTGACCTTGTTGCCGCTGATTTTCTCGACTTGTCCTTTGTCCAGACAACGCACATCAATTTCCCGCTTGGTAAATTTGGTCATGAGAACATCCATGACCTGGCCAAGTTTGAATTCGTCATCCGCGAAGAGATGCAGTTCATAGTCGTTTTGTTCGGCTCGCGTATCTGAGCCCTTGAAATCAAAGCGGGTGGAAACTTCCTTGTTCAGCTGATCGACTGCATTGCGGATTTCCTGTTTATCCACTTCGGAAACAATATCAAATGAGGGCATCGTTTTTCCTGTTTGAGTAAGAATGGAATGTCAGCATTATAGGTCTTGCAATCGGTATCCGTCACACCCGTAATCATCAGTAGAGTTTCAGCCAATCAGCATAAACAGACAGGAAAAACCAATGTTTTCCTGCTGGTTGCTGCTGTGGGATGGTTTACAATTCCTTGCATTGTTTTGTGCGGGGGAATCATGCAGAAAAAAATCTATCTCATTGCCGGTGCGCGGCCCAATTTCATGAAAATCGCACCTATCGTTCGTGCCTTGCAGCAGCAGGACAAACTGGTTTATAAAATCGTCCATACCGGCCAGCATTACGACCGGGAGATGAATGATGTTTTTTTCGAGGAGCTGGGCATCCCGCAGCCGGATATTTTCATGGCGGCCGGGGGGGGCAGCCATTCGCAGCAGACGGCAAAAATCATGGTAGCTTTCGAGGAATACTGCCAGGCGGAACGTCCGGATGCGGTGCTGGTGGTTGGTGATGTCAATTCAACATTGGCTTGTTCCATCGTGGCCAAAAAACTGCATATCCCGGTCGCGCATGTTGAAGCGGGGCTGCGCAGCGGCGATATGTGCATGCCGGAGGAAATCAATCGTCTGGTGACAGACAGCATTACTGACTGGTTTTTCGTTACCGAGCCAAGTGGACAGCAGCATTTGCTGCGGGAAGGAAAACCGGCATCCGCGATTCATTACGTTGGTCATGTGATGGTGGACAACCTGCTTTATCAGGTGGAAAAACTGGCCCAGGCCGATACTTCCGGCTTTGAGACCGATCCACTCAAGAAATCATTGGGTGCCCGACCGTATGGCGTGGTGACGCTGCACCGGCCCAGTAATGTGGATAATCCGGAAATGCTTGCGCGCATTGGGCAGACGCTGAAACAGATTGCCACACAGCTCCCGCTGGTTTTTCCGGCGCATCCGCGCACGCAAAATAATCTGAAGAAATTCAATATTGATCTTGGTCCGGATATTACTGTAATGGGCCCACAGGCTTACATGCCATTTCTTCATCTATGGAAAAATGCCAAACTGGTGTTGACCGATAGCGGTGGTTTGCAGGAAGAAACCACGGCGCTGGGGGTGCCCTGCATTACCATCCGGGAAAATACCGAGCGGCCTGTTACAGTGGATGAAGGCAGCAATACGCTGGCAGGAACCGATCCGGCGCACATACTGGCTGCAGTTGACAATATTCTGCAAGGATGCGGCAAACAGGGGCGCCGACCGCATCTGTGGGATGGCAACGCTGCTCGTCGCATTGTGGAAGCGCTCACCCGGGCGCTGCATTCCTGAAATACCACCCGATTGATATATATGAACCAGACACTTACACCAGTCATTCTTTCCGGCGGCTCGGGCACACGGCTGTGGCCACTTTCACGCCAGCAATATCCCAAACAGTTGCTGCCTTTGGTCAATCAGTATTCGCTGCTGCAGGAGACTGCACGCCGTCTGGATGGATTGGATGATATTTCTGTCCAGTCCCCCATTATTGTCAGCAACGAAGAATACCGTTTTGTGATTGCGGAACAGCTACGGGTGCTGGGCAAGACCGGCAAGATCATTCTCGAACCTTTTGGGCGCAATACGGCGCCTGCTTTGACAATTGCCGCACTGGCAGCCATGCAGGGCGGTAATGATCCGATTTTGCTAGTGATGCCATCCGACCATGTCATTACAGATATTTCTGCTTTCCAGGAAGCCGTGCATAAGGGAATGTCACTGGCTGAAAATGGCATGCTGGTTACTTTCGGCATTACACCGGATACACCTGAAACCGGTTATGGCTATATCCAGTACGGTAGCGTGCTACATGAACCGGGTACTTTCCGGATCGCGCGCTTTGTCGAAAAACCGGATCTGGCCACGGCGCAGAGTTATCTGGAAGAAGGTTCCTATCTCTGGAATAGCGGCATGTTCATGATGCGCGCCTCGATCTGGCTGGAAGCGATTGAAATCTGCCGCCGGGATATGCTCGACGCTTGCCGTGCTGCATGGCAGCCGGGTTCGGTTGATGGTGATTTTTACCGGATCGACAAAACCGCATTTGCCGCATGTCCTGGTGATTCGATTGATTACGCTGTGATGGAGCCACTGTCCGCGCATCTGGATACATTGCCGCCGGGTGCCATCATCCCGCTCTCGGCAGGGTGGTCGGATATCGGGGCGTGGGATGCGCTATGGCGCACCTTGCCCAAGGATGAATCAGGCAATGTGGTGCGCGGCGATGTGTTGCTGCATGAGTGCCACGATACCCTGGCATTTTCCGAAAACAGGCTGGTTGCGTGCATTGGTGTGGAAAATGTGGTGATCGTGGAGACTTCCGACGCGGTTCTGGTCGCACATCAGGATAAAACACAGGAGGTCAAACACATTGTTGACTTGCTGAAACAGCGGAACCGCCCGGAGATCCGCGCGCATCGCAAGATCTACCGTCCCTGGGGCTGGTACGATTCAGTCGATATGGGAGAGCGTTTCCAGGTCAAGCGGATCGTGGTCAATCCCGGTGCCGCACTGTCATTACAAATGCATCATCATCGTGCCGAACACTGGATCGTGGTACGGGGCACTGCCCAGGTGACCCGGGCAGACAAGACCTTTCTGGTCAGCGAGAACGAATCCACCTTTATCCCGCTGGGTACGCCGCACCGGCTGGAGAATCCGGGGCGCGTGCCGCTGGAAATGATCGAAGTCCAGTCCGGTTCCTATCTGGGAGAGGATGATATCGTCCGGTTTGAAGACAAATATGGCCGGAAGGAAAATTAGCAAAACAGCTTCCTGAATGCAGGGGAGGCCAGAACCACAACCGGGAAATTGCGTTGTCAGTCAAGTATAATGGCGCTTTTCAAGATTTTATTCCAGGGAGGGAAACTATGCCGATCTATGAGTATGCCTGCCATGCATGTGGACTGGAGAAAGAGCATCTGCAAAAAATGAGTGATGCGCCGATCGCAAATTGTCCGGCCTGTGGTAGCAGCGATTATGTCAAAAAGGTGTCTGCTGCCGGTTTTCAACTAAAGGGAACCGGGTGGTACGTTACCGATTTCAGAAACAAGGATGCTGGTAAATCCGGTTCCAGAACCGGGGGTGGATCCGGCAAGGATACGGCTGGCTCTGAAAAATCAACGGCAAGCACTGCAGCGGATACCTCTGCGGCGACAGTGCCGGCATCCGCCGCTGCATCATCCTCTTCTCCTGCTTCTTCAGCGGATTAATGCATATACCCTGACCGATTTTTTTTACATTTAATCAACACCAACGTTACTTATGCGTACTGACTATTGCGGCGCCATCAATACCCGCCATCTGGATAGAACTATTACATTATGCGGCTGGGTGCATCGCCGGCGTGATCATGGTGGGGTCATTTTCATCGATCTGCGTGACCGCGAAGGGATCGTCCAGATCGTTTGCGATCCTGACAATGTGGCCGCTTTCCGGGTTGCCGAAAAAATCCGCAGCGAGTTCGTGCTCGAAATTACCGGCACGGTACGTCATCGCCCGGAAGGTACCATCAACCGGGGCATACTCAGCGGGGAGATCGAGGTGCTGGTCAATACCATCGAAATTCTGAATGCTTCGCTTACTCCTCCTTTCCAGATGGATGACGACAATCTGAGCGAGGCGGTGCGGCTGGAATATCGCTATCTGGATTTGCGCCGTCCGGCGATGCAGCGCAACATCCGCCTGCGGCATCAAGTCACTATGGCAGTGCGCACTTTTCTTGATCAACATGGTTTTATCGATGTGGAAACGCCGATGCTGACCAAATCCACGCCGGAAGGTGCTCGCGATTATCTGGTGCCTTCGCGTGTCAATGCCGGTCATTTTTTCGCATTGCCGCAATCGCCGCAATTATTCAAGCAATTGTTGATGGTGTCCGGTTTCGACCGGTATTACCAGATTACCCGTTGTTTCCGGGATGAGGATTTGCGCGCCGATCGCCAGCCCGAATTCACTCAAATCGATATTGAAACTTCCTTCCTCACGGAAAACGAAATCATGGGCATGATGGAGGACATGATCCGCCGTCTGTTTGCGGCTGTGATCAATGTCAAACTGCCCGATCCATTCCCTCGCCTCAGTTATGCGGATGCAATGTTTTATTACGGATCGGACAAACCCGATTTGCGTGTGCCACTGGTGTTAACGGAATTGACAGATCTGATGGCGGATGTACCTTTCCAGGTATTCCGTGATGCCGCGCAAAAAACAGGGGGGCGGGTGGCTGCGCTGCGCGTTCCGGGTGGCGGAGAACTGTCCCGCAAGGAAATCGACGAATATACCCAGTTTGTCGGGATTTACGGAGCAAAAGGGTTGGCGTATATCAAGATCAATGATCTAGCTAAAGGGATGGAAGGGTTGCAATCTCCCATTCTGAAATTTCTGCCCGAACCCGTTGTTCAGTCGATACTCGAACGCACCCAGGCACAAAATGGTGATTTGGTGTTTTTTGGTGCGGACAAGGCCAAAATTGTTAACGATGCATTGGGCGCATTACGGATTAAGGTCGGGCATGAACGCGGACTGGCCGAAAAATCCTGGAAGCCATTATGGGTGGTGGATTTCCCGATGTTTGAATGGGATGAAGAAGAAAAGCGCTGGCAGGCTCTGCATCACCCTTTCACCTCCCCCAGTCAGGGGCATGAGGATTTTCTGGTGAACGACCCGGCCAAGGCGCTCTCCAGAGCGTATGACATGGTGTTGAACGGTATGGAAATCGGTGGAGGATCAATCCGTATTCACCAGAAGGATGTACAAAGCAAGGTATTCCAGGCACTGAACATATCGGATGAGGAAGCAAAACTCAAATTCGGCTTTCTGCTGGATGCTTTGCAATATGGTGCGCCTCCGCATGGGGGTATTGCCTTTGGTCTTGATCGGATCGTGGCCATGATGACCGGAACGGATTCCATCCGCGACGTGATTGCTTTCCCCAAGACGCAGCGTGCCCAGTGCTTGCTGACGCAGGCACCTAGTTCTGTCGAGGAGAAACAGTTGCGGGAATTACATATCCGGCTGCGCAAGACCGAAACCACACACAGTTGACCGGGATTCCCTGTTGCCAACCTACAAACTGCCTGTATCCGTGCTGGTTGTGATTCACACAGCCGATTTCCAGATATTGCTGCTGGAGCGTGCTGATCACCCGGGGTACTGGCAGTCTGTTACCGGTAGTCAGGATCCCGGGGAAACGCTGCAGCAAACAGCAGTGCGCGAAATTCGGGAAGAAACCGGCTTGAATGCTGCCGATTATGATTTATCCAACTGGCAAATCCAGAATCGTTACGAGATCTATGAGGAATGGAGCTGGCGTTATCCACCGGGCACTGTTTACAACATTGAACATGTATTTGGCTTGATGTTGCCGAAAACCATGCCGATTACAGTTTCACCCCGTGAGCACCTGGACTATATCTGGTTACCGTGGCAGGAGGCGGCTGATAAGGTGTTTTCCTCCAGCAATGCACACGCTATCCGTTTGCTTGCAAACGAGCAGAAACTATAAAACACACAGGATGTGGGTGATTGCAACGGAAACAGAAGGGAAAACCGGGAACGATACAAATACCAGAAGAAGCTTGTCTTCTGGTAGGCGCGATTGGACTCGAACCAACGACCCCCACCATGTCAAGGTGGTGCTCTAACCAGCTGAGCTACGCGCCTGAAGAAAGCTGGATTCTAACTGAAACAAAGACTGGCTTCAAATTTATTCATATATCCGGTTATGACAATGATTATCCCGGGGGCATAGCATTTCCCTGTTAAAATACGCAAAAATTTCAATGAATCCAACATTATGAGTTGCCTGTTTGTAATCAGCGCACCTTCTGGTGCCGGTAAAACCAGCGTGATCCGCACACTTCTGCAGTCGGATGTTAATGTAACCCTCTCGATTTCTCATACCACCCGCCCACCCAGGCGGGATGAGCAAAATAGCCGTGATTATTTTTTTGTTGATCATGCCGCATTCAAGGAGATGCAGGCGCACGGCGAATTTCTGGAGAGTGCTGAGGTTTACGGCAATCTTTACGGTACCTCGCGCAAGTGGATAGAAGAAACCATGGCTGCGGAACAGGATGTATTGCTGGAAATCGATTGCCAGGGTGCGCAACAGGTACGTACACTTTATCCGCAAGCGATCTCCATATTTATTCTGCCTCCTTCCATGGAAGCACTAAAACAGCGCTTGGAGCAACGTGGCCAGGATGAAAGTAAAGTTGTTGAACGGCGTTTATCCGCTGCACGCGATGAGATCAGCCATCTGAACAGATTTGATTATGTGGTCGTCAATCATGAGCTGGCTATGGCAGCACAGGAAATCGCCTGTATCATTCGCGCAGCACGACTGAGAACCATGCGCCAGCTAGTTAGGCAACGTTTATTGATTGCCGAATTTTCCTGATTTTTTGTTACAAATTCTTACTGGAGTGATTTTCATATGGCACGTATTACGGTGGATGATTGTCTCGAAGTTATCCCAAATCGTTTTAACATGACACTGACTGCTACTGTACGCGCAAGGCAGATATCGGTTGGCTCAACCCCGATGGTTGACCCTGGGCGTGATAAGCCGATTGTCATTGCTCTGCGTGAACTGGCACAAAAAAAATATGGTGAAGAAATATTGAATACCGTTCGCTAGCCGGGTGATGTGTCGCCTGGATCATTGCAATGATCGTGGTGTGACAATGTGGGGGATGTATGGAGGGCTGTAAATTTTGCAATATGTGCATCTGATCCCGCGTTGTTGTATAAACCAGGCGCTTGTACTATCATCCAAAGCTTCCCAGCAACTAACATGAGGAAAAAACAATGAAATATCTATATTTACTGATTGTGGGCGCTGCTGTTGCATTAAGCGCCTGTGAAGAGAAAAAAAGCCTTGATGGACACTCAATGGAGAAACCACCTCCCTCCGCCTTTATGGAGCGTGATTCAGCTCCTGATATGGATAAGCTGGACGATGCAGCTTCATCAGCAGAAAAGCAGTAAGCCTGAAATCCCAAGGCTAGTGTGGGTTGGTTAGCCAGGTAATCCTGGCGATTCAACAACACGAATCACGCATCGCCTTTACACTTGAAGAATTATTTCTCCGGATAAAGGCGATGCAATAGAAATAAGCAGCACATTCCCTCTTTTGCAGCTGTATTCACTCAACCCGCTTTGCCGTCCACACGGGCATGCCAGTAAATTGGTGCATATTTGATTACCCATAGCAGAAAGCAGCTCAACCACACGCCACCTGCAGCCAGATAGAATTTGGGTGCCATGGATGCAGCAAACGGTAAAATATCTGGTATCACTCTCAGCACGATAACCACCTGGAAAGCGATGAACAACAGCCATGTGAGATGATCAAGTTCCAGTGGAAAACCTCCGTGGCCCAATGTTACTCGTGATGCCATCCCGAGCACCATGCTCGCGAAATATCCGACAACCAGCATGTGCAGTGGTGCCAATCCAAGCCAGTAATGTTCTTCGCCATTCAACCAGAACAACATGCCCTGTAATCCAAAAGACAGCATGGCAATCCCCAGCCAGGCGAAAGAAATATGCAGCACCGCCAGCAATCGCACATGGAAACTGCGGAAAAATTGCCAGACATAGCTAAGATACAAAGCGCAACCTGCGAGTAGCAGATCTGCCCACCAGGCATATCCCTGCAAATCAAGCAGATGGAGTATGCCATGTGCCACAGCACAACCCACCATCAGCCATAACAAGCCGAATGGCCGGATTACAACATAATTTTCCAGCACACGGCTTGAAAAGAATGGAATCATCCGGTGCGATACCGTAAGCAGAATCGGCAGCATGAAAAACCAGATGCCAGCCTGACGTGAGAAATTCAGCATGTCCGTGTTATCCGTCAGCACCCACAAAGCATAAGCACACAATCCAAGCCATCCGGCAACGAATGCGGTGCCGGCCACCCAGGCATGACGCTTGTCCCCGGCAGGTGCTGTGAGCAGCACATGAAACAAGGCAGCAATGGCATTCGCCCATCCGGTCAGCATCAGCAGCAACCCGGCTGATATCAGCAACTTGCCAGCAAACAGACCGGCGTAAAACAGTATGACACCACAGACCATCAACAAACAGACGGCCATATACCGGTTTGGTCTGATTTTTTCGCCATTCATCCAGTTAGGGAAGGTGGTGAACAGAAATCCCAGGATAAAAAAGGGAAAAAATGTATACACCATCAAAAATCCATGTACCCATGTTGGTGTGATACCCGAGAGCAGGGGGGGGGCCACTAACCCGGCACGCCCAGCCAATTCTATTGACCACCAGAGTATGGTCAGTAGCGCCTGAAAACTTCCGGCCAAAAATAAACTGCGGTGGGGAGCTGCGGAAAGATGCCCCCAGATTGTTGCTGATTTATTCATAAATTCTTCCTGTAAAACTTCATAAGAGACTGATATTTCTCGTATCCACCTGTGTTGGGCTGTTTTTATCATGGCTGTTTTGCTATGATGAAGCGCTACATTACCCCACATTTCCAGATGCCCAATATTGATTTGCACAGCCATTCGACCATATCCGACGGTGTGTTATCACCCTCCCGGTTGCTGGCCTATGCTGCCTCGCGCGGTGTAAACGTGCTGGCACTGACAGATCATGACGATGTTGCCGGGCTGAATGAAGCCAGCCAGAGCGCTCAGCAGGAAAATATCACATTGATACGGGGAGTTGAAATTTCTGTCACCTGGCACAGCCGGACTTTGCACATTCTGGGGCTTGGAATCAACCCCGAACACCCGCCACTGGCAGAAGGACTGAAAAATATCCGTGATGGCCGCTTGGATCGGGCTCGGGCGATAGCAGCGCAACTGGATAAATTTGGCATTCGTGGCAGTTTTGAGGGGGCAAATGCGCAAGCTGGTGAAAGCAGATTGATCGGCCGCACCCACTTCGCCCGTTTCCTGGCCAGTCAGGGGTATGCCAAGGATGTAAAATCCGTTTTTAAGAAATATCTGGTCAAAGGCAAGCCGGGCCATGTTTCGCATGTATGGACCAGCCTGAATGAAGCCATTGACTGGATCCGGGGTAGTGGTGGGCAAGCTGTTATTGCTCATCCAGCGCGTTACAAGCTGGGCCATAACCTGCTTGAGCAGTTACTTTGCGAATTTTGTGAACTGGGTGGTGCAGGGTTGGAGGTGGTTTCTTCCAGTCATACCCCCGGTGAAACACAGCAATTTGCAGAATTGGCTGCCCGCATGGAGCTCTATGCTTCGTGTGGATCGGACTATCATGGCCCGGGGGAAAGCTATTTTGATCTGGGCAGGCTACCTGCGTTACCACCAGTATGTACGCCGATATGGAATGAATGGAATATTCCGGGTATTTCTGAACTATCGCAACCATCCTGAACAGATAAACAAAATAATCCGGGTCGCAGCTTTTCAGCCAAGGTGATCCGGAATCGCCGATCCGAAATACCAACGTTTTCTGACTACAACTGTTCATCAAACAACATGGCTCAATTTTTTTCCATCCACCCGCAAACACCGCATTCGAGGCTGATTCGCCAGGCAGTCGAGATTGTGCGCAATGGCGGTGTCATCGCTTATCCTACGGATTCCTGCTACGCATTGGGTTGCCAGATTGGCAACAAGGAAGCGATGGATCGTATCCGCAGCATTCGCAAAGTGGATCAGAACCATAATTTCACACTGGTATGCCGGGATCTGGCAGAAATTGCCACCTATGCAAAGGTGGATAATGCGCAATATCGTTTACTCAAGGCCGCAACTCCCGGCAGCTATACCTTTATTCTGACCGCGACACGCGAAGTACCGCGCCGTCTCCAGCATCCCAAACGCCATACGATTGGTTTGCGCATTCCCGATCATCCTGTTGCACAGGCATTACTGACGGAGCTGGATGAGCCTTTGCTAAGTTCCACACTCATTCTTCCTGGAGATGAGCTGCCGTTGAATGATGCCGGGGAAATTCGCAAACGTCTGGAACATCAGATCGAGTTGGTTATGGATGCCGGTTCATGTGGCGCTGACATGACTACAGTTATTGATTTGACCGATATCGCCCCGAAAATAGCCCGCGTTGGAAAAGGTGATTTGTCACTCTTTGGAATCACGCATGGATGACATTATTCAGGGTATCGCCATTTACGCGTTGCCTGTCATTTTTGCTATTACCCTGCATGAAGCTGCACATGGGTATGTGGCCAGGCATTTTGGCGACCCGACCGCAGAAATGGCTGGGCGTATCAGCCTGAATCCACTCAGACATATCGACCTCATGGGTACCATACTGCTTCCACTCATGATGTTTGTCACCAGCAAGCTGTTAATGGGAAGTGGCTTACTTTTTGGCTGGGCAAAACCGGTGCCGGTCAACTTTGGCCGGTTGCGCCGACCTAAAAAAGATATGTTGTGGGTGGCTGCAGCCGGGCCTGGCGCCAATTTGCTGATGGCATTTTTCTGGGCAGCCATCATCAAATTGGGGATAAGCATGCCTGATGGTATTTATATCAAGCCCATGGTTTTGATGGGCATTGCTGGTATCGAAATCAATGTAGTTTTGATGGTGTTGAATCTCCTGCCATTGCCGCCACTGGATGGTGGGCGTATTGCAGTTAGTCTGCTGCCGAACAAATTCGCCTGGAAATTTGCCCAGATCGAACCCTATGGTTTTGTGATTTTACTGATACTGCTTGTAAGCGGTGTTCTGGGCGTAGTGTTATGGCCTCTGATCAGCATCACCAGGCAAATGATTGTCATGCTCTTTGGGCTGTATGTCTGAATCGGGCAATCACGTGCTTCACTCATTACCCTGTTTTCTAATTCCATGATTCCCGGAGCTTTATAAATGTTCGTTGACCGTGTTCTTTCAGGCATGCGCCCCACTGGAAATCTGCATCTGGGACATTATCACGGGGTATTGAAAAACTGGCTCGCCTTGCAACAACGGTATGAGTGTCTTTTTTTCGTGGCTGACTGGCATGCGCTGACAACACACTATGATTCTCCCGGAATGATCGAGCAGCACAGTTGGGAAATGGTGATCGACTGGCTGGCTGCGGGAGTTGATCCCGATCAGGCAACTTTGTTTATTCAATCAAAAGTACCAGCACACGCCGAATTGTATTTGCTGCTGTCGATGATTACCCCGCTTGGCTGGCTGGAGCGTGTTCCGACATATAAGGATCAGCAGGAAAAATTAGCCGAGAAAGATCTCGGCACCTACGGTTTTCTGGGATACCCGCTCCTACAAAGTGCAGATATCCTGATCTACCGGGCCAATCTGGTTCCGGTAGGCGAGGATCAGGCACCTCATCTGGAATTCACGCGCGAAATCTCCCGCCGGTTCAATTATATTTTTGGCAAGGAACCGGATTTTGAGGTCAAGGTAGCGCAGGCCATCAAGAAAATGGGCTCCAAACATGGCAAACGCTATGGCGAATTGCGTAGCCGTTACCTGGAGCAGGGTGATGAAAATGCACTGGTTGAAGCTAGATCACTGCTGCTGGAACAACAGAATCTGAATGCAGAAGATCGCGAACGGCTATCCGGCTATCTGGAAGGCAGAAGCAAGGTCATTCTGCCCGAACCTCAAACCCTATTAACGCAAGCATCCAGAATGCCCGGACTGGATGGGCAAAAAATGTCCAAATCGTATGGCAACACGATTGGCCTGCGGGAGGATGCAGACAGTATCGCCAAAAAGATTCGTACCATGCCGACTGATCCAGCCCGTATTCGCCGCAGCGATCCTGGCAATCCGGAAAAATGCCCAGTCTGGCAATTTCATCAGCTTTATTCATCCGCCGATACCCGCAGCTGGGTGCAGCAAGGCTGCACCTCTGCTGGAATTGGTTGTCTGGAATGCAAGCAGCCCATCGTTCAGGCCATACTGGACGAACAGGCGCCTATTCTGGAACGTGCCAGAATGTACGAAGATGATCCGGCTCAAGTCAGAAAAATCGTTACGGAGGGTTGTGAAAAAGCCAATCAGCTAGCCGAGGAAACCATGCGGGACGTCAGGGCTGCTCTGGGGCTCGCGTATCCTTGACCGTGCTTGATCCGAGAATATTCTTGCCGCTACAGGAAGCCAGTGGATAACCCTGCGCTGATCAGCCCGGTTGCAAAAGTGCAGGGCGTGCCACTGATGGAAACCCCGCAGGATTTGTACATTCCGCCGGAAGCCCTCCAGATTTTTCTGGAATCCTTTGAAGGGCCGCTCGATCTGCTGCTTTATCTGATCCGCAAGCATAATCTGGATATTCTGGATATCCCCATGGCTGAACTTACGCGGCAATACATTGCTTATGTCAACACTATGCGTGCCGACCAGTTTGAGTTGGCGGCCGAATATCTGCTCATGACCGCATTGTTGATCGACATTAAATCCCGTATGTTGCTACCGCGCCCGGTGATTACCCTGGAGGAGGAAACTGATCCCCGGGCAGAACTGGTGCGGCGACTGCTGGAATATGAACGGATCAAGCAGGCTGCTCTCCACCTGCATGGTTTGCCGCTGGTTGGCAGGGATTTTATGCCGGCCAGTATATGGGCAGATTTTGTTGTCGAAAAACGGTTGCCAGATGTCAACCCACAGGATTTGTGCGATACCTGGCTTGCCTTGATGGAACGCCTCCGTCTCAATCGCAATCACACGATTCGTTACGAAACAATTTCGGTTCGGGCGTGCATGAGTGAAATCCTGCGAAACCTGCAATCGCGGGACAACATCCCTTTTACCGAATTATTCAGTGATATCACCAGCATTCCTAAATTCATGGCCAGTTTTCTCGCACTGCTGGAGCTGACGCGGGAGGCGCTGATCAATATCGTTCAGACGGAACGCTTTGGAACAATTTATGTCCACGCCATCCAGTCCGACAGAGGTGAGTGAGGAAGGCCCGGTTTTTCCGCCGGATCAGATTGCCAGGGTCATTGAAACCGCACTGCTGATTACGCCGGAACCTCTGGCCATTCATGATCTTAAACAGCTGTTTGCGGATGAGATTGATAAAAAAACATTGCTTGAATCTCTGGCAGTGTTAAGTGAAAAATGGTGCGACAGTGGTATAGCGCTGGTTGCAGTCGCAGGTGGCTGGCGCTTTCAAAGCAAACCGGAAATGCAGATTTTTCTGGATCGGCTCAATCCACAACGTCCTCCGCGCTATTCACGTGCTGTCATGGAAACTTTGGCTGTGATTGCGTACCGGCAGCCTGTCACGCGCGGCGATATTGAGGAAATCAGGGGGGTTGCAGTTTCCGCACAAATCATTAAAACACTGGAATCACGCGGCTGGATTGAAACTATCGGACAGCGCGATGTACCGGGCAGACCGTATCTTTATGCAACAACCCGGCAGTTTCTCGATGATCTGAATCTGCTGTCGCTGGATCAACTCCCTTCGCTGGAAAGTTTCAATTCCCTTGAATTATCTGTTGGTGAAACTGAACCGGCCGATGAAGAAACCGAAACAACGCAGGAATCCGGCGAATCTGCCATACAAGAATCAACGTAACTTCTTTTATTTCTGGAGACTCTATGTATCAACATATCAAGGTGCCGACCACCGGTAGCAAAATTCGGGTGAACGATGATTTTTCATTGGTTGTTCCCGATCATCCGATCATTCCTTTTATCGAAGGAGACGGCATAGGGGTGGACATCACGCCTGTGATGATCAAGATTGTCGATGGTGCAGTTAAAAAGGCATACGGCGATTCCCGCAAAATTTCCTGGATGGAAATCTATGCAGGTGAAAAATCCACCCGTGTCTATGGACAGGATACCTGGCTGCCGGACGAAACCCTGCAGGCAGCAAAGGAATTTGTGGTGTCCATCAAAGGGCCACTGACCACACCAGTTAGCGGGGGCATACGATCAATCAACGTGGCATTGCGCCAATTACTGGATCTATATGTGTGTCTGCGTCCGGTGCGCTATTTCCAGGGTGTGCCCAGCCCAGTCAAACAGCCAGAAAAAGTGGATATGGTCATATTCCGCGAAAACTCGGAAGACATCTATGCCGGTATCGAATGGGAGGCCGGAACGGAAGCAGTTGGCAAGATCATCAATTTTCTGACGGAAGATATGGGCATTACCAAGATCCGTTTCCCTCAAACCTCTGCTATCGGGGTCAAACCAGTCTCGAAAGAAGGTAGTGAACGCTTGATTAGAAAAGCCATTCAGTACGCCATCGATCATAAGCGTCGCTCGGTGACGCTGGTGCATAAAGGCAATATCATGAAGTTCACCGAAGGTGCCTTCAAGAAATGGGGTTACGAGCTGGCAGCAAGAGAATTTGGCGCAGAATTGCTAGATGGCGGGCCGTGGATGAAGTTGCAGCATGATGGCCATGAAATCATCATCAAGGACGTTATTGCTGATGCTTTCCTGCAGCAAATCCTGTTGCGTCCGGATGAGTACGATGTCATCGCCACACTTAACCTGAACGGCGATTATATTTCCGATGCTTTGGCTGCGCAGGTAGGGGGTATCGGTATTGCACCAGGAGCCAATCTGAGCGACAGTATCGCCATTTTCGAGGCGACCCATGGCACTGCACCAAAGTATGCCGGCAAGGATCAGGTCAACCCGGGGTCAATCATTTTGTCAGCAGAAATGATGCTCAGACACCTTGGTTGGCATGAAGCAGCTGATATTGTTATCAACTCCATGGAAAAAACGATTCAGGACAGGATCATGACTTACGATCTGGCAAGGTTGACTCCGAATGCCAACCAGGTTTCATCTTCAGAATTCGGTAACGCCATGATAGCGAGGATGTGAAACTTCGCTTAATCGAGGTTTCTAGAATTTCAATCCCTAAAAAACAACCCCCGGCCAGATATTTAAAGAATCAGGCCGGGGGTTGTTTGAGCTGATCAAAAAGATCAGCTGTTATATTCCAGGATCAGGGAGCCTGGATATTTGAAGCTTGTTTACCTTTTGGTCCTTGTGTAACTTCAAAACTAACTTTCTGGCCTTCTTTCAGGGTCTTGAAACCTGTCATGTTGATGGCGGAGAAGTGTGCAAATAAATCTTCGCTGCCGTCATCCGGAGTAATAAAACCAAAACCTTTAGAATCATTGAACCACTTTACTGTACCTGTTGCCATTTCTACTTCCTATAAAAAACTGGGCCGGATACCCTGATACTATTTGAATTTCAAGACCGCAAACGGCTCTAACCAGTACTGCAGAAAACTTGAAGCCAAACGCCGGTTGCAGTTTTACGCAAAATATGTCTCAAGTCAAGCAATGGTTGTGCCCTGTTGGGTATTTATTTTTAAATAAGACAAATTACCAACATGGTAATTACTTAAGAAAAACCAAAGTTCTGTCGTAGTTCGTTCTTATGGTTTTTGGGAGTAGGTTGACTGTAAACTCCGAATGAATCAGTTTGGTCACGAAATGATGTAATCAGTGTCATGTGTGTTTTTCTTATAAAATGCTAAAAGTGCAATATTGGGAAAGAAAGTGTAAGCATGGCAACAGATGACCGGAATCCGGATAGTGTTATCGAAAAAGGCAAGGCCAGGTTAAGTCCACCGCCTTTATACAAGGTAATGTTGATTAACGATGATTTCACCCCCATGGATTTTGTGGTAAAGATATTGCGCCACTTTTTTCTTATGGACGAAGAAACAGCAACGCACATCATGTTGCAAATCCATAATGAAGGCGCGGGAATCTGTGGAATTTACCCCAGTGATATTGCGGTGACAAAAGTAAAGCAAGTTAATGAATTTTCAAGACAGAATCAGCATCCACTCATGTGTGTGATGGAGAAGGAATAATATGATCGCGCAAGAACTGGAAGTAAGTTTGCATATGGCTTTTGTTGAATCAAGGCAGAAACGCCATGAATTCATCACAGTTGAACACTTGCTGCTGGCGCTACTGGATAACCCAAGTGCTGCAAAAGTGTTGGTCGCCTGTGCGGTTGATATCGAGGATTTACGTAAATCCCTGCAGGAACATATCACTCGCCATACACCAGTAGTCGAAGGTTCTGAGGATGTTGATACGCAACCTACCCTGGGTTTTCAGCGCGTTATCCAGAGGGCCATTCTCCACGTACAGTCTTCTGGCAAGAAAGAGGTGACGGGGGCCAATGTTCTAGTCGCCATTTTTGGCGAAAAAGAGTCCCATGCCGTCTATTTTTTGCAGCAAAGGGGAGTAAACAGGCTGGATGTGGTGAACTATATTTCTCACAAGATAGGCAAGGCGACGCAGGGTAGTGAATCTGAAAAAAGCGAGGAAAATACTGACACCGAACAACAGGATTCGAGCAGTACGCTGGAAAATTACACTGTTAATCTGAATAGCCAGGCAATTGCCAATCGCATAGATCCTTTGATCGGGCGAGAAAAGGAGGTTGAGCGTGTTATCCAAACTCTGTGTCGTCGTCGTAAAAATAATCCATTGCTAGTGGGTGAGGCAGGTGTTGGGAAAACTGCTATCGCCGAAGGATTGGCCAGGAGAATTACAGAAAACCGTGTGCCGGATGTGCTTGCTGATCACCAGGTTTATGCGCTGGATATGGGCGCATTGCTGGCAGGAACAAAATACAGAGGGGATTTTGAACAACGGCTGAAGCTGGTATTGAAACAACTCACCGATAACCCTAAAGCCATTTTGTTTATTGATGAAATTCATACCCTGATCGGCGCCGGTGCTGCTTCGGGTGGTACATTGGACGCTTCCAATCTGCTCAAGCCGGTGCTTAGTTCAGGCCGATTGAAGTGTATTGGTGCCACTACGTATAACGAATATCGTAGTGTATTCGAGAAGGATCATGCCTTGTCGCGGCGTTTCCAGAAAATTGATGTTGCTGAGCCTGACATCAGTGAGACCGTGGAAATTCTGCGTGGATTGAAATCCCGTTATGAAAAGCATCACAACGTTAAATACACAGAAGTAGCGTTGACTGCTGCAGCTGAGCTGTCTGCACGTTTCATCAACGATCGTCATTTGCCTGACAAGGCGATCGATGTTATTGATGAAGCCGGCGCAGCGCAGCGTGTGCTTCCCAAATCCAGGCAGCGAAAAATTATCGGTAAGCAGGAAATCGAGCAGGTCATTGCCGGTATTGCACGCATACCTCCGCAAAATGTTTCCAGTGATGACCGCAACAAACTCAAGACGCTGGATCGCGACCTTAAGGCTATTGTTTTCGGACAGGACGTGGCTATCGATGCGCTTACATCCGCCATCAAAATGGCGCGCAGTGGTCTGGGGAACGCCAGCAAGCCGATCGGCTCCTTCCTTTTCTCCGGACCTACCGGCGTAGGCAAAACCGAAGTGGCGCGCCAGCTCGCCTATACATTGGGTATTCCACTGCATCGCTTCGACATGTCTGAATACATGGAGCGCCATGCCATCTCAAGGCTGATTGGTGCTCCACCGGGCTATGTCGGATTTGATCAGGGGGGGCTGCTGACGGAAACAGTCATCAAGCAACCGCATGCTGTTTTATTGTTTGACGAGATTGAGAAGGCTCATCCCGATATCTTCAATGTGATGCTCCAGATCATGGATTACGGAACATTAACCGACAACAATGGCCGTAAAGCTGATTTTCGTAATGTCATCATTATCATGACGACCAATGCAGGCGCCGATGCACTCACCAGATCATCCATAGGATTTGCCGGGCACACCAAATCCGGAGATGAAATGGTTGAAATCAAGCGTTTGTTTACACCGGAATTCCGTAATCGTCTGGATGCGATCATTTCGTTCGTACCTCTTGGTGAATCTATTATCCTGCGAGTTGTTGACAAATTCCTGATCGAACTGGAAACACAGTTACAGGAAAAGAAAGTGGATATTACCTTCACTGATAATCTGCGCAAACACCTTGCCCGCCACGGATTTGACCCTCTGATGGGCGCTCGCCCCATGGCAAGGCTGATTCAGGATCTCATACGTCGTGCATTGGCTGATGAACTGCTATTTGGGCGGCTGGTCAATGGTGGCAAGGTGACTGTCGATATAGGTGAGGATGGAAAAGCCTTGCTGACATTTGAAAACCGGGAAAATGTGGCCTCGCCAGCTCTTTCCTGAGACACACGCCACTCATGTCTGATTTCCGGCAACAATTCATCGATTTTGCGCTACGGTACGATGTGCTGCGTTTTGGCAATTTCAAAACCAAGGCAGGTCGCCCCTCGCCTTATTTCTTTAACGCCGGTTTGTTCAATGATGGTCTTGCACTGAAGCAGCTTGGCCAGTTTTACGCACAAGCCATTCTTGCCTCCGGAATCCCCTTTGATGCGCTGTTTGGTCCGGCCTATAAGGGCATACCGCTCGTCAGCACCATTGCCATTGCGCTGGCCGAGGCCGGGCATAACCATCCCTTTAGCTTCAACCGCAAGGAAACCAAGGATCATGGAGAAGGTGGCAATATTGTGGGTGCTCCGCTGGCCGGGCGTATCCTGATCGTGGATGATGTCGTGTCGGCGGGCTTGTCTGTTGGAGAATCTGTTTCCCTCATCCATGCTGCCGGCGCCACGCCATGTGGCATTACAGTCGCGCTTGATCGTATGGAAAAGGGGGAAGGCGAATACTCCACGCTACAGGAAATCAGAAATAAACACGGGATACCTGTTATTTCCCTGATCACGCTGGATGACATCGTTGCTTATTTGCGCACGCGGCAGGATCTTGCTCTGCATATTCCCGCAATAGAATCGTATCGCACCCTCTATGGTGCAAGGGCATCGTCCGAGCCACGCCAGTAGCAGTACATCGCTCAAGCAACTCGTGAAACGGATTAGTTTGATCGTTTCACTCTCGGGTATTCGCCAAAACAGCATTGTTATTGCTGCCTCGCCTGATACATCTACCAATGCAGCTCTACAGCCCTGGCGCTGGACTCAGCCTGGAAATCCCCGCTGGCTTTTCAGGCAATTCTGATTACAATAACAATTCCTGAGAATGATCAGTCTACTTTTATGGAGAACCATCATGATCAAAAACATTATTGGCCGCCTTGTTAAAAGAAATACCGCCATCCCGGCAACCCCGCGAACAGATAATGCACTGTTCATCCCGGCCAGACGCCGGTTTTTGTGTACTTGCGGGTGCGGTATGTTTTATGCCACTGCTGCTGGAACAGGATTGCTGGCAGCAGCCACACGTGCTGAGGCTGCTGCAGGTGGAGCTGTCATTCGTGTTGGGCATTTGCCGGCAGGCTGTGTTTCTCATCTGTTATTGGCAAAAATAAGGGGAATGTTTGCCAAAGCCGGGTTAAATGTCGTCCTGACACAATTCAACAGTCCGGCCGACTCCATGCAGGCGCTGGTTTCCGATAATCTTGAGCTGATTCACAGCCCGTGGACCATGACGGCAGCTGCCTACACTGCTGGCACCACCGATCTGCGTATTATTGGTGGTTCCGGCCAGGCCGGAATCGAACTGGTTGCGCGCAATGGCTCGGTCAAATCGGTGGCAGAGTTTATTGATGCAGCAGGCAAGGGATTGCGTGTGGGCACCCTGCGGCTGGATACGCTGGAGCTGGTCGGCTACGGTACCATGTCGCAGCATGGCAAATCCTACGATGACTACCGCATGACCTTCTTTCCGAGCATGATCGGCATGGGAGAAGCCATCGCCAACAAGGCACTGGATGTCTGCACACTGGCACAGCCCTACGCCGAACATGTGGTTGCCGAACAAGGGGCGGTGTATCTGGCCGATTCAAATTCGGTCTGGGGGCCGGAAGCAGCAGATTGTGTCGTCAGTACCAAAATCCGTACCATCGACAGTCAACAGGATGCACTGAAAGCCTATCTCCGGGTGTTGCAGGAATCTGCTCGTGCTTTCAATGAAGATTACGAAGCCGTGCTGAACGAATTGCAACCAGTTTATGGCGTACCCCGGCCGATTTTGTCAGTGGCACTCAAGCGCCAGTTCCCCAATCCGGTCATCAGCCGAACCGGTGTAAGTGGATTGCGCCAGGGCGCTGCCTATCTGGCCGAGCTGGGTTATCTCAAACCAGATGTCATCGACGCCGTCCTGGATCTGAAATACCAGCCTGCCTGACGCCATGCAACCCCGTACTTCGGGCAAGCCCGGCTCGCCGAACATGCCAATCAGCCGGTTCATCCGGCTGATTCTCCGATCAAACCTGCTGTGGTTCTGCTTGGCCTGGTTATTGATCATTCTGTTCTGGGAGCTCGGTTCCCGCATGGCGTGGCTCAATCCACAAATCCTGCCGCCACCCAGCGAAACCATTCCATATGCCTTTTCCGGCAATATCAGCATCGGTTTTGGCCAGCAGAAAACCGGGCTATCCGAGGCGATAGCCATTACGCTGGCGCGTGTCGGCACCGGCATGCTGGCCGGGCTGCTGGTCTCATCCTGCTTGGCCATCATGGTGATTGAATTGCCCCTTCTGCGGCGGCTGATTCTGCCGGTTGTTCAATCACTTGCTCCTATCGCTCCGGTGGCCTGGATTCCCTTCACCATCGCCGTCATCGGCATTGGCGGGCAAGCAGCAATATTTATTGTATTCATGGCTGTTCTTGGCACGATGTCGCTATCGCTGATTGCCGCGCTGGATGGCATCCCGGCTGAATATCTGAAAATTGCCCATAATCTCGGCACCTCACGCATGAGAATGTGGTGGCATGTACGGCTGCCTGCCATCACTCCCAGTGCGATGACTGCCATTCGCATGTCTTTCTTCGGTGCCTGGATGGCGGTTCTGGCGGGAGAAATGGCCGGGATCAATTCCGGCCTTGGCTACATGATCATCATGGCCCAGCAAATGTACAACATGAAAATGGTGATGATCGGCATTCTCGCTATCGGCTTCATTGGCTTTGTCATCGATCGCCTGTTGCTGCTGGTCAATGCCAGATTGTTGCAATGGGTACAATAAATGCCATGAATACAACACTCGCCCATTCAGCCGGAGCCCGGCTGGAATTCAACAATATTCGCAAATCTTTTGGTAATGCTGTTTCTGTTGAAGCGGATTGCCTGATTATAGAACCAGGCAGTCTGACGGTATTGCTCGGCCGCAGCGGGTGCGGAAAAACTACTCTGCTCAATCTGGCTGCCGGGCTGGATTTTCCGGATCAGGGCAACGTCAGCTACGATAACCGGATACTGCAAGGCCCCGCCCCCTCAACTGCCCTGATCTTCCAGACCCACAACCTGTTCCCGTGGATGACGGCAGAAGAAAATGTTGCTTTCCCTCTGCGCAATCAGGGAATGGCCAAAGTAGCAGCGCTGGAACATGCGCGGCAATATCTCAAACAAGTCGGGCTGGAATCCTTTTCCGGCCACAAGCCATCGCAACTTTCCGGCGGCATGCGCCAGCGTATTACCCTGGCAAGAACCATCGCCACCCGGCCACGACTGTTGCTGCTGGATGAACCCTTCTCCGCGCTGGACATGCAAACCCGCCGGATGATGCAGCGTTACCTGCTGGAAATCTGGGAGAATTCAGGTGCCACCATCCTGATGATCACCCATGATCTGCACGAAGCACTCATGCTGGCAGACCGCATCGCCCTCATGGCTTCCTCACCCAATGGACATATCGCTGAAATCCTGGACATTGCGCTCGAACGACCTCGCAATCCCGATGACCTGGTATTTCGTTCCATTCAGCAGCAGCTCGACCGGTTTCTGGAACACGAAACTCTTCTGGCGGAACACGATTCTTCCCTTGCCTCAACCGATCCGAAAGAATAATTGGCATAAAGTTACATCCTCAATGCGTTATGCAAACCAGGGAATCTCTGATCAAATCCTCCATGGGCTGCAATCCTTTGGGGCACTGGTTTTGTGGGTGAACTGCGGCGTTGATTTCGTTATGAAGGGGGCAAGTCATTCACCGCCTCATTCGTCTTGCATTCCATCCGCAAAACACCGTGTGCGGCTATGTGAGATGTAATCAGAGATTCCTTGGTTTCAGTATTTCCCGAACCGAAAAAACTTGTACTATATTGGGCGGCACTTCCATCAGTGGTGTAATTTCTTATTATCCAGGTTCTGGATATTTCAGGTTTTTGACGACAGTCTTTCTATTTTTCTCAGGTATTAATAAAAGTGTTTTTTGAATGGATGCATGACCCCGCCGCGTGGGCGGGTCTGGCAACACTGGTTATTCTCGAAATTGTGCTGGGGATCGATAATCTGATCTTCATAGCAATACTGACTGACAAACTGCCGTTGCACGAACGCGGAAGAGCACGGATCGTCGGTTTGTCTTTGGCGCTGGTCATGCGCCTGGCTCTGCTGGCTTCGATTTCCTGGATCATTACGCTGACGACACCATTAGCAACTCTGTTCGGGATCGATCTTTCCTGGCGAAACTTTATTCTTTTGTTTGGAGGAATATTTCTGCTTTTCAAGGGAACGATGGAACTACACGAGCGGCTGGAAGGGCAGGGTGGGCCGAAGGAGGGCAAAGAAGTGCATGCGGTCTTCTGGCAGGTCATCGTTCAGATTATTGTGCTGGATGCAGTTTTTTCGCTGGATAGCATGATTACCGCGGTAGGGATGGTGGAGCACCTTTCAGTGATGATGATAGCGGTCATCATTGCTGTTGCTGTCATGATGCTGTCTTCCGCGCCATTGATGACCTTTGTATCCAAACATCCCACTGTGGTAATTCTTTGCCTGGGTTTTTTGATGATGATCGGATTTTCGCTGGTAATCGAGGGATTCAATTATTACGTGCCCAAAGGCTATCTTTACGCAGCCATCAGTTTTTCCATTCTGGTAGAAACATTCAACCAGGTAGCCAGGCATAACAAGGAAAAGCTCATCACCACCGGAGATTTGCGTGATCGTACGGCAGAAGCGGTATTGCGGCTGCTCGGTGGGCGGCATGGCGAGGTCGGATTGGGTGAGACATCAGAGGTGATTGCGCAACAAGTAGCAGAAAATGAAGTATTTGCACAGGAAGAAAAAGAGATGATCGAAGGGGTGCTGACACTGGCCGATCGCCCGGCCATGTCGATCATGACACCGCGTACCGATATCGATTGGCTGGATCTGGGAGATAGTAACGAGGAAATCAGATCCAAAATCATCAAGAGTGGCCATTCACGTTTTTTGCTGTCGCATGGCAATGTCGATGAATTTACGGGAGCCGCATTTGCCAAGGATTTGCTGCGTGACATGCTGGAAGAAGGCAAGATCAACCTGGAAAAATCATTGCGTCATCCAATTGTGGTGCTGGAACGAGTCCCTGTGATTAAGCTGATGGAACAATTGCGCAATCAGCCGTTGCAACTGGCGGTGATTGTGGATGAATACGGATCAGTAGAAGGCGTTGTGACGCCAACAGATATTCTGGAGGCAATTGCCGGTGAGTTTCTGGATGCCGGGGAGGAAAAACTGGTAGCGGAACAGCAAGCAGATGGCACATGGCTGATGGATGGCTGGATCAGTATCCGCAAGGCATCCACTCTGCTGGAGCATGATCTGGTAGATGATACCGAGCGTTATTCCACGCTGGGCGGTTATCTATTATGGCAATTTGGTTATATTCCCGTAGCAGGAGAGCAGATTACCGTGGGTGACCTGGTATTCGAAATTGTTTCAGTCAACCGCCAGAATATCGGCAAAGTGCGCGTGCACCGGCAGCAACCTGAAAGCGAATAAAGTTTTTATAAAATAGTTGCGTTGAACTATTGCAGATACCGTTCGTAATAATTACATCCACCAGATCGGACGTGACAATGTCCGGGTTGTCGGAATTTTTTACACTTTTTGCAATGTCCTTTTTAGTCATTCTTTATTGGGAAATGATTAAAAAGAATTTCCGCCTGCTGGCAAGCAGTTATCGCTGGAAACAGCATATTTTCACGTTTTGGCATGATTGTTGCTACATAAATTACCAATAAAACAGGAATTTAACTATTCGGATAAAAGGTATGCGGATCAACCTGAAAGGACAATGGATACTGTCAGTTTTTCTTGCGTTACAGATCGCTGCTGTTCACGGTGCCGACGAAACTCAGCCTCAATCCATTGCAATGGGAAGCGATATAGAGGTACTGGTGGCGCAGGCACGCCAATATGAACACGGTGAAGGTGTGTCGCAAGATCGGGAAAAAGCGGTGGAGTTGTATTGTCATGCTGCCCGCGAGGGTTCGGCTGAGGGGCAATATGCGCTCGGGTGGATGTATGCCAATGGCCGGGGGGTCGAGCATAACGATGTGATCGCTGCCAGATTGTTCGAGATGGCTGCAGCACAGGAGCATGTTTATGCGCAGAGAATGCTGCAGCTCGTATCGCTGCCGGATAAGCAGGAAGCCGATCTGCCAGCTTGTCTCAGCAAAAATGTTTATGTGCGGACGAACCCCGCGCCAGGTAAATATTCTGTAAATCAGGAAGTGGCAGCACTTGTGGAAAAACTGGCGCCACAATACGAGGTGGATCCTGGCCTTGTACTGGCTGTGATATCAGTTGAATCCGGTTTTAATACCCAGGCGGTTTCACCCAAAAATGCACAGGGATTGATGCAGCTTATTCCCGCGACAGCGGAGCGATTCCAGGTCAGGAATGTTTTTGATCCCGAGGAAAATATCAAGGGTGGGATGGCCTACCTGAGATGGTTGCTTGCTTTCTTCAAGGGTGATGTAGCGCTGGTGGCAGCAGCTTACAATGCGGGTGAGGGTGCGGTTGAAAAATATCGCGGCATTCCGCCTTACCCCGAAACTGTAAAATATGTCGACAAAATTTTGTCACGCTATAACCGGACATCCCATCCCTATCAACCTGGCGTGGTTACCCGGACATCCTTTATTTTTACTTCAGTAGCAACCACGCAATAAAACAGACAAGCTCAGGTTTTTAGTGAGCCGTTGTAGCTTGTTGCTCCAGGTTTTTTTCCTTGAATTCGCATAAATCAGTAATCAGGCATTGCTGGCACAGGGGTTTACGGGCCTTGCAGATATAGCGCCCATGCAGGATCAGCCAGTGGTGGGCATCCTGGCGGAATTCATCCGGTACCACCTTGAGCAGTTTGCGTTCCACTTCCATTACATTTTTACCTGGCGCGAGCCCGGTGCGATTGGCGACGCGGAAAATGTGCGTATCCACAGCGATGGTGGGTTCGCCAAATGCGGTATTCAGAACCACATTAGCGGTTTTCCGGCCAACACCTGGCAAATTTTCCAGTGCTGTCCGGCTGCGTGGTACTTCACTGTTGTGTTGTTCGATCAGCAGTTGGCAGGTCGCGAGAATGTTCCGGGTTTTGGTGCGGTACAACCCGATGCGTTGAATGAATGTACTCAGGCCGGTTTCTCCCAGTTGCAGAATTTTTTCAGGGGTATCAGCTACCGGAAACAGTTTTTTGGTGGCGAGATTTACGCTTTTATCCGTTGCCTGTGCCGAGAGGATGACTGCCACCAGTAACTGAAATGGCGTGCTGTATTCGAGTTCGGTCGTAGGCTGGGGGTTGGCCTCTCTTAGCCGGGCAAATATCTCTCGGCGCTTGCTGGCGTTCATTCGGTTTTGGTCGGGATATTGGCGCGGGCAAGTGCTGCGCGTGCCCGCTCCATGGCTGCGCGGATGGCTGCCTGCCTGGGATCAATGGCAGGCTGTCCGTCAGGAGTTGAGCTATTTTTTAATTTGCGAGATTCCAGCTTTTCATTGCGCTGCCGTTCCTCGCGTGCCAGTCGCAGTTGTCTGCGTTGATAGCGCTTGCGTGCACCATCCGCTTTTTGCTGACGGATTTCAGCAGTGGCTTCAGGTATGGGTACCATGCTGATGCAATCTACCGGGCAGGGCGCAATGCAACGCTCGCAGCCAGTGCAGAGTTCAATAAATACTGTGTGCATGTATTTGGCTGCGCCGATAATGGCATCCACCGGACAGGCGCGCAGGCAAAACGTGCAGCCGATACACTGTGATTCATCAATGACGGCAATGGCGGGCGGTTTGGGGTGGCCGTAGGCAGTGTTCAGTGGTTGCGCCGGAATGTTCAGAATGGCAGCCATGGCTGCCACGCCTGCATTACCACCCGGCGGACATTGATCAATATCGGCCTTGCCTTCAACAATGGCTCGGGCGTAGGGCATGCAGCCGTCAAACCCGCACTGCCCGCATTGTGTTTGCGGCAATACGGCATCAATCCGTTCAATCAGTCTGTCTTTATCCGGCATGGTCAGGGCGTGTGCAAAGTTGTGAAGTGACTTCGGAAACCAGCGCTGGTCCACGGTAAATCAGCCCGGAATAAAGTTGTACCAGGCTGGCACCGGCTTCAATTTTGGATTGCGCGTCCCGGGCTGACATGATGCCACCCGCCCCGATGATGGGAATAGCACGCTGGAGATGGCTGGCGAGCTGGTGAATGACTGCGGTGCTGCGCTCTGTGAGTGGCGCACCGCTCAATCCACCTTTTTCATTACCATGGGGCACATGTTCGACACCATTTCGTGAGATGGTGGTGTTGGTTGCAATTACCGCATCCATGCGGTGTTTCAGCAGTAGCGAGGCAATCGCGGTAATTTGTCCGGGATCAAGATCAGGTGCAATCTTGACGGCCAGTGGAGTATAGCGGCCGTGGAGATCGCTCAGCCTGGCCTGTTCCATTTTGAGCGCGCCCAGCAACTGTTCCAGCTCGCTTTCGTTTTGCAGTTGCCGAAGCTGCTGGGTATTGGGTGAGGAAATATTGACCGTGACATAACTGGCATGCGGGTACGCCTTGCGGAAACAGGCCAGATAGTCATCAACTGCATTCTCCAGGGGGGTATCGGCATTTTTTCCAATGTTGATGCCAAGTATGCCGCGATAGCCGGAAGCCTGAACATGTTCCACCAGTCTGTCCACACCATCATTATTGAATCCCATCCGGTTGATGATCGCCCCGGCCTGTGGGAGACGAAACAGCCGTGGCTTGGGATTCCCTGCTTGTGGACGTGGGGTGACTGTTCCCACTTCGATGAAACCGAAACCTAGCGCAGCCAGTGCGTCGATATGAGCGCCATTTTTGTCGAGCCCGGCAGCCAGTCCGACCGGATTGGGAAAATCCAGTCCCATGATGTGTACAGGCGTGCAACTGATAGTGCGATCAGGCAGCAGGCCGGTTTTCTTCAGCAGATCAAGTGTGTCCAGTGTAAGGGTGTGGGCAGTTTCAGCGTCGAGCAGAAACAGCAGCGGGCGTAGCAGGTTGTACATCATGTTTACCGGTTCGTTGTGCGGATTTCACTGTACTGCCACTGGTTATTGGTTAGCAGTTGCAGAGGCTGGAAATTGATCTTGTAGTGCATTTTCTTACTGTTGGCAATCCAGTAGCCAAGATAAAGATAAGGCAGCCGTTCGACCCGGCACTGAACTGCCTGCCATAAGATGCTGAAGGTGCCGTAGCTTGATCCGGCCACATCGGGGTCAAAAAAGGTATAAACCGAGGAAAGCCCATCCGGCAGGCGATCAATCAGGCTGACCATGCGCAGCTGCGTGTCTTCATGGAAGGAAACCAGAAAGGAATCGACCGAGCTTTTTAGCAGGTAATCACAATACTGCTGGCAGGCGTTTTTATCGTCCTGATCCATACTGCCATTGGTGTGGCGGGATTTCTGATAGCGTTGGTAGAGCGCAAAATGTGTTTCATCAAAATGCAGCGGATGCTGCATTGTCCGCAAGTGCTGGTGCCGCTTCCATGTCCGGCGCTGCGCGCGGTTGGGAGCGAACTGTTCCACCGGGATGCGTGCGGGTGTGCAGGCATGGCAGTGATCGCAATCTGGCCGGTAGATATAGCTGCCGCTGCGGCGGTAGCCTTGCTGGATCAACCTGGCATAGGTGTCACCGTCACTGTTTAGCGCATTGTCGTCCGTGATTGCAATGCGGGAGCGGGCAAGCTGTCCTGGCAGATAACTGCAGGGGTAGGGTCGGGTGATTTGAAAATCCATGGTGGCCGCTCTGGCTATCCGGTGTAGGTGAAATCGAACCGCCATTTTCCTTTGTGATCGGGCAGGCGGGTGAGTTGCGCGAGTTGTCCGGAAAACTGTGATCTTGAAATTTCTCGCGCGCCCATCGACATCAAATGTGCAGTTTTCATTTGGCAGTCGATCAGGCCAAAACCCCAGTTTTCCAGCTGCTTTGCCAGATGAGCCAGGGCGATTTTGGAGGCATCGGTCGCGCTGGAAAACATCGATTCTCCATAAAAAGCCTTGCCGATGGCCACGCCATATAACCCGCCGACCAGCTCGCCTTCTATCCATGTTTCTACGGAATGAGCCATTCCCAGTTGATGTAGTGCGGTATAGGCCGCGACCATCTCGTCATGAATCCAGGTGCCAGCCTGATTTTCGCGCGGCGCGGCACAGGCTCGCATCACCTCGGTAAAAGCACTGTCAACCCGGATTTCATACTGTTGTTTTTTCAGTACTTTATGTAGCGAGCGCGAAATTTTGATCTCTTGCGGAAACAGCACCATTCTTGGATCGGGGCTCCACCACAGGATCATTTCATCCTGACCAAACCAGGGAAAAATTCCCAGACGATAGGCGGAGATCAGGCGTTCCGGCGATAAATTTCCGCCCGCAGCCAGCAATCCATTGGGTTCGATCAATGCCTGTTCCAGCGGCGGAAAGGGTGTATTGGAGCCGAGTATGGGGATCATGGCCGAACGGTGTCTCCGGGCAGAAAAAGAGAAAAAAGATGTCCCTTGACGCAGGTCAATATAACAGTGCCTGTAATTATCTAATATTTGCCAACAAATTGACCAGTCACACCCAAAAACGATATTCAAACGGGTGGAAACGGGAAATGGCATGGCGGATGAATAAACTATGCATGGAGCGAATGGTACAGATAGGTGTGATTCAGAGCGGATATATGAATATGGCATCGTTCCTTGATTTAGATCAAGGTGTGCCGGTTAATATTTAACTAATATTCCGTACACAACATTCGCAAACATAAAAAAGGAGAAAAAATGAGGCGTAACGTCATCGCAAAGAATGCGGTTCTAAATGCAGTTGCTGGAATTTTTAGTGTTTCGGCGTTGCTGAGTGCGCCCCAGGTGCTTGCTGGTGGAACGTCAACCCAGGCGCTGGAAGCACAAATCCAGTTGCTGGAAGAACAATTGCAATCCATCCGGGGAGAGCTCGACAGAGTCAAATCGGATACCGTCAGAAATGAACAGAAAATCCGGGAAAACGAGCAATCGGTAGCTTCTGTCAAGGCAGCCGAACAAAAGGCAGAAAGAAGCGACAAGCATATGATCTTTTTCCGGGGTGGTTTCGCGCATAACAACCATCTGCGTAATGGTGTTTCCATTCAGAGCAATGTTGTGCCTCTGGGAGCGCAGGATCGGGCGGATAGGGATGCCTGGTATGTTGGCGCGGGGTTTGATTTCAGTCTGACCGATGATGTCTGGGGGTTTTTACCGGGGACGAGTGTATTTGCCGAGTTGATGTTCGAATACAAGGAATTCGGCAATCGTGTTCAGGGTAATGCTCTTGCGACCAACCCGACTCCGATCGCTGTTCCGGGTGGTACTGCACGCAATGTAACGGTCAGCCAGTTCACGCTGACTGCGGCACCAAAAATCAAGTTTCTGGAAGGAAGCCGGTTCAGACCATGGATTATCCCGGCCGGTTTGGCGTTGCATGTAATCAGCCCGCCCTCTGAGTCTATTACTGTGCTGCAACCGGGAGTCATGTTTGGTGCCGGTGCGGACTACAACCTCTGGAAGTCGATTTATGTGGGTGTCGATGCCAGATACCAACTGGCAGGCGGCAAGATCGACGGGGTGAATGTCAATGGCTTTACCGCAGGTGGATACCTTGGAATTGGATTTTGATAGGTTAGTGATTATGTTGAGGCAAGTGTAAGTTATTGTAATTGTAGTTTGTTTTTCTCAGTAGTGACGAGTATTTCTCTCTTCTGGTTTCGGGCAAAGTCAAAGCCCATGCAGTAAAGATTTTGTGACGAAGCCTTTATGCCCCACTTGAAGTTTCAGGTGGGGCATTTTTTTTGGCAGATGCAGGAGTTGCTGGAGAGATTCAGGATGATGTGCCGGACCGGGTGCGCAGTGTATCGAGCAGTTTGTCGTACAGGCCGCCAAAGCTGCCGTTGCTCATGATCAGAATATGATCTCCCGGCCGTGCGGTAGCTGAAATTGCGCTGACCATGGTGGCCAGCTCCAGATGCGTCTCAACTTTCTTCCCTAGTGGGGTAAGTGCAGTTGCAACATCCCAGCCTGTTTGATGGGCATAGCAAAAGACCTGATCGGCCTGATTCAGACTGGTGGCAAGACTATCCCGCCAGATGCCGAGCTTCATGGTATTGGAACGTGGCTCCAGTACGGCGAAAATACGTGCCGGGCCGATTTTATCGCGCAATCCGGCCAGCGTGGTCTGGATGGCGGTAGGGTGGTGGGCGAAATCATCATAAACGTGAATGCCGTCGATTACACCGCGTAATTCCATACGGCGTTTCACGTTCCTGAAATGCGAGAGTGCCTCGATACCAACCCGTGCCGGTACCCCGGCATGGCGCGCTGCGGCCAGTGCAGCCAGCGCATTCATACGGTTATGTTCACCCATCAATTCCCAATCCAGCGTGCCTTGTCGTTCTTCCTGGAAATAAACGGATAAGTGCTGATCCTGCCCAGTTGTGATATGCCAGCCATTCTTCGTGCCGAAATATTCTGTTGGCGTCCAGCAACCCTGATCCAGTACCCGCTGCAGATTCTCATCCTGCCCGTTAATTACGATTAAACCGTTGCGCGGAATGATGCGAACCAGATGATGAAACTGGCGCTCAATGGCGGCCAGATCGGGAAAAATATCGGCATGATCGTATTCCAGATTGTTAAGCACGACGGTTTTAGGCTGGTAGTGCACAAATTTGGAACGCTTGTCGAAAAAAGCGGTGTCGTATTCATCGGCTTCAATGACAAAGAACGGTGAAAGTTCCTGCTGTGCTTCGATCACCCCCAGGCGGGCCGACAAACCGAAATTTTCCGGAACACCGCCAATCAGGAAACCGGGCGCGAGACCGGCATATTCCAGTATCCACGCCAGCATCGAGCTGGTCGTCGTTTTTCCATGCGTACCGGCAACAGCGAGCACCCAGCGATCATGCAGCAGATGTTGTGCCAGCCATTGCGGGCCGGATACGTAAGGCAGATGTGCATCGAGGATGGCTTCCATCAACGGATTACCGCGTGTGACGACATTGCCGATGACAAACAGATCCGGCTTCAGGTTGAGCTGATCTGCATCGTAACCCTCGATCAGCCTGATCTGCTGTTCGCACAATTGCGTGCTCATCGGCGGATAAACGTTGGCGTCGCAGCCGGTAACCGTGTGGCCAGCAGCGCGTGCCAATACTGCCAAACCGCCCATGAAAGTGCCGCAAATGCCAAGAATATGAATATGCATGAATGTTCTGGTAGGGGTAATCAAAAAACTGGTTGTAGAGATCGCGCGATTATACGCCAGTGCACAGACAGCGCTGTCTGCCGGGGTTGGTGCCAGGTGTGGCAGGAATGCGTGACCACGAGGATTCATCCGTGCTACGCTCTTTTCTGCATGAATGCCGAACTGAGAAAGGAGAAGAAAATGGCTTTGCTGCCATTGTATATACCAAAAAGCGCACGCCCCAGAATCGTCATTATTGGCGGGGGGTATGCCGGGATTGCCGCACTGACCACGCTGCGGCGCTATAGCGCTGATGCACAAATTACGCTGGTTGATCCGGGCGCGCATCATCTCAAGATTACGCATCTGCACGAAACGTTCCGCTATCCGCTGTCTGATCTGCTGGTGCCTTATTCTTTGCTGGAGCAGCGTTTTGATTGCCGGCATATTTGCAGCGCGCTGGCGGTGAATGAAGCTGTGTTGCGCCAATGGCAGCAGGATCGCTGTTTGCAGATTGGTGATGAAACAGTGCCATTTGATTATCTGCTGGTGGCAACCGGCGCCAGGCAACGGGAATGTCTGCACGAAATGAATGCAGGCACTATGAAAAACGTATTCCATCTGGAGAATTTCTTCACGATTTCCGGTGTGGATTTGCTGGATCGGTTTTTGACAGCGCATCCTGTGTCGCCATCCTGTATTTCTGTGGTGGGCGGTGGTGCGACTGGTGTTCAGTATTTGTTTGAGCTGGCAGGCTATTTACGCCGCCATCGAATTCACCACGGCTTGCGCCTGGTGGATGACAAGGAACGGGTGTTGCAGCAATTTCCGCGTGGTTTTTCGCGCTATGTCGAAATGCGTATGCTGGAGCTGGATATCGAATTTTATTCGGGTGTGCGTTTTCTTGAGCAAAGTGACAATACTCTTCTGCTGGAAGATAAAACGGGAGGGCAGCATTTCGCATTACCTTCCATTCTTTCATTGGTGTTCACTGGCAACAGGCTGGACAATCTGATAAAGACCAATTCATCTGGCCAGGTGATGGTGGATGGCAAACTACTGGAGAATGTGTTTGCTGCCGGGGATGGCTCGGTTTATCCCTCGCCAGGATCCAATGCGATGACTGCCCAGTCGGCAGTGCGCAAGGGAAAGCTGGCTGCCCGCAACATTTTGCGCCACTCTGGCCTACTCAAGGTATTGGAGCCTTATCTGCATCGTGATCTGGGCTATGTGGTCAGTCTGGGTCCGGATGATGCAGTCGGCTGGCTGGCAGTTGAAAACAATGTGGTGACAGGCGTGCCAGCGATGGTGATCAAGGAGATCGTCGAAACCCGGTATGACCTGCTGTTAAGTGGGGTAGATACTTATCTGGCCTGATCGGTTTGGGCAGTGGAGCGCATGGAGCTTGCGTTTTACCGGCGGTTCAGATGCCGCGCATCATCGCAATACCGTGTGCACCCTGCTCTTGTGCCGTTTCCAGATCTGCCGGTGTCAAGCCGCCGAGCGCATAAACCGGGAGCGGATAGTCTTGAATCAGCTCTGCAAACTGCTTCCAGCCTAGTGCAGGTGCGCCCGGATGACTGAGTGTGGGTAAAACCGGGCTCAGTGTGACGAAATCGACGCCTGTTTTTTCAGCATGTTGCAGTTCCTGTGCGTTATGGCAGGACGCGCCACACCAACCGATATCCGGCCGTGTATCCAGTGATAGCAGTTGGGTTGCGGTCAGATGCACACCATCAGCTTGTAAATTCTGTGCAAGCATCAGATTTTCGTTGAGCAATACAGTCGCCTGGTAATGGTGCGCCAGTTGTACTGCGGCCTTGCTGAAGTGTTTCAGCTCGTCTGGTGCCATGCTTTTCTGGCGGATTTGCAGCAATCTGATTCCGCTTTCGAGTGTTTGCCTGATGGTTTGCAATGATGTTTCTACATCTACTTCAACCGTGCGTGTAATGGCATAAACCGGAGGGAGTGCCAGACTGCGCAAAATCGGTGCATTAGCCGGAAGGAGAGGGGAAACAGTAATGTTGTCAGCTGTTTGCCAGGCAAATTGCTGTTGCTCGCGGGGAGTGGGTTCGCCTTGCCAGTGGGTCACCCGGTAAAAACGGAGCCGTACTGTGGCATGTGGATAGCTGAAAGTCCGTGTCAGCCAAGGAGTAGCTTTGCGAATCGTAATGCCCAGTTCTTCATTCAATTCACGCGACAGCGCCTGCAATGGAGATTCACCTGTTTCGATCTTTCCGCCTGGAAATTCCCAGTAACCAGCATAGGGTTTGCCTGCAGGTCGGCTGGCGAGCAGGAAATGGCCATCCGGCCGGATAAGGACGGCAGCAGCAACTTCAACCAATGAGGAGCCTGGCATATTTTCGCTGGTTATTCCTTGCCGGATCGCGCTGGTTCGGTTCTGACCAGTTTTTGCTGGCCTGCCCAATCCCGGGCGAACTGGCGGGCAACCCGCCCGTTACGGGAGCCGCGTGCCAGTGCCCAACGCAGGGCTTCCTGCCGGGCAGGGCCGGATAACCGACTGATGCCCTGTTGTGAGAGCCAGTGCTGGACGATTTCCAGATATTGTTCCTGATCGAACGGGTAAAAAGACAGCCATAGGCCGAAACGTTCCGACAGGGAGATTTTTTCCTCGGTGGCTTCACCCGGGTGAATTTCACCATCTTCATGCCGGGTTGCCAGATTTTCATGCATAAATTCCGGTATCAAATGGCGGCGGTTGGAGGTGGCGTAGATCAGCACGTTGTCGGATGCGGTGGAAATTGAACCATCGAGAGCCACTTTAAGTGCCTTGTAACCTGGCTCATCTGCCTCGAATGACAGATCGTCGCAATACAAAATGAAACGTTCTGGGCGTTGCCCAACAAATTCGACGATGTCGGGCAAATCGGTAAGACCGAGTTTGTCCACTTCGATCATGCGTAAACCCCGGTCGGCGTACCGGTTTAGCAGTGCCTTGATCAGCGAGGATTTGCCGGTGCCGCGTGCGCCGGTCAGCAATACGTTATTGGCTGGAAAGCCGGAAACAAACTGAAGCGTGTTGCGATCAAGCGCCAGTTTTTGCTCTTCGATATTGAGCAGTTCGTCTAGTGTGATCGTGTGTGGATGACCAATGGCCTGTAGAAAGCCGGTGTCACCGTGTTTGCGCCAGCGCAGGGCCATATGTGTTGCTGGATCGGCATGTTGCGGCCGGATGGGGAGTATATCCCCGATACGGGTCAGTAACTGGTCGAGCCGCTGGAAAAACAGATCAGAATCGTTCATGTCGGGTTTAAAGGCGTTAGCTGCGGTAATCAGCGTTGATTTTGACGTAATCGTAGGAAAGGTCGCAGGTCCATACGGTGGTGGATGCATTTCCCCGGTTGAGTTTGATGTGCATAGTAATTTCCGGCGCCTGCATGATGCGCTGGCCGTCTGCCTCACGGTAACTCGCGGCACGGCCCCCGTGTTCGGCAACCAGTACTTCGCCGAGGTAAAGTTGGAGTTGGTTGACATCGAGATCATCAATACCGGCATAGCCGATGGCTGCCAGAATCCGTCCCAGGTTGGGATCAGAGGCAAAGCAGGCGGTTTTGATCAGCGGGGAATGGGCGATGGCATAGGCAACCTTGCTGCATTCATCCTCTGTTTTCCCGCCTTCCACCTGAATGGTGATGAATTTGGTGGCACCTTCACCATCGCGCACGATCATTTGGGCGAGCTGAATGGCGACTTCCGTGATGGCGGTTTGCAATGTGGTGAAACCGGGGTCGGTTGATGCGGTGATTGGCATGTTGCCAGCCTGTCCGGTGGCCATCAAGATCAGTGCATCATTAGTGGAGGTGTCACCATCCACGGTAATGCGATTGAAAGACTGGTCGGCTGCGTAACGTACCAGATCGTTGAGCAGCGGTTGTGCAATGGAGGCATCGGTGGCGATATAGCCCAGCATGGTGGCCATATTCGGGTGGATCATGCCGGAACCCTTGGCGATACCGGTGATAGTAACTGTTGCATCGTTTATCCGGATCTGGCGTGAAACTCCCTTGGGGACGATATCGGTTGTCATGATGGCCTGTGCGGCGGCAAACCAATTGTCCGGTGCCAGATTGGCCAGTGCTTGCGGCAAGTGTGCCGTGATTTTTTCTACCGGCAACGGCTCCATGATGACACCCGTGGAAAATGGCAGGATTTGCTCTGTTTGATAGCCCATGAGCTTTGCCAATGAGGTACAGGTGGTCTGGGCATGTTCAATACCGGATTGTCCGGTGCCAGCATTGGCATTGCCGGTATTGATTACCAGTGCGCGGATTGGCAGTGCATTCGCCAGGTGTGCTCTGGCAACGGTAACGGGAGCGGCGCAAAACCGATTTTGGGTGAACACACCTGCTACCTGTGTATTTTCTGCGAGTTTGATAACAAGCACGTCCTTGCGGCCGGGCCGTTTGATACCAGCTTCTGCCGTGCCTAGCGATAATCCGGCGATCGGCAACAGTTGTTCGGGTGATAGAGGCGAAATATTGACAGGCATAGACGGGATCTGGCTTGGTGAAAAGCCATTATCGTAACTCATCCCACAGGAAATCGCCTGTTTGTGGAATGGGTTTGCAACAATGGAATGGAGTTTCATGGGTACTTTGTTAAAATGGCGGCTTTTGCCGGGGCTGGGTGTCATCGTATGGAATCAACTTTTCTGATGGACAATATTTTTTTTATCGTGGCAGCAGTATTAAGCGGTGTAATGCTGCTGTGGCCGGTGATCGTGCGTACTTCTGTCCGTGATATTGAACCGAAGCAGGCCATCCGGCTGGTTAATTATGAAGACGGATTGGTATTGGATGCCCGGGATGATGGAGAGTATGCAGAAGGACACCCTCCTAACGCCAGGCATATCCCGGCGGAGCTGATCGGGGAGCGTTGGCAGGAGCTGGAAAAATTCAGGGAAAAACCTGTTGTTATCATTGCTACACAAGGGTTGCGTGCTGGGCGTACCGGTGCTGTTTTGCGCAAAAACGGTTTTAAAAAGGTGTTTAATCTGAATGGCGGGATCGATAGCTGGCGGCGGGAAAATCTTCCACTGGTGAAGAAATGATCCATGTAATGGCGATAAGGGAAAGGATGAGATGTCCAAGGTCGTAATGTATGTATCCGGATTTTGCCCTTATTGCACGATGGCGGAGAAGTTGCTGCGTGCAAGGGGAGTGGAGGAAATCGAAAAAATCAGGGTGGATCTGCAACCGGAGTTGCGAGTCGAGATGATGCAGCGCACCGGACGGCGTACTGTCCCGCAAATTTATATTGGCGAAACCCATGTGGGTGGATATGACGATCTGGCTATGCTGGATCGTCAAGGCGAATTAAGCGGATTGCTGGCTAACTAACATACAGTGTTTGATCCACTGGCAGCCAGCAATTTTTTGAAAAATATATTTAACTGGAACCAATCATGTCTGAAACCCAGCAACAACCTGTTTTTATTATTGAAAAAATTTACGTCAAAGATTTGTCGCTAGAAATTCCCCATGCACCTCAAGTTTTTCTGGAACGGGAAGCGCCCGAGATCAACCTCCAGTTGGCTACCAGCAATAGTGTCGTGGATGGGGAAATCCGGGAAGTGACAGTGACTGCGACCGTGACAGCAAGATTGAAGGAAAAGGACAAGGTGATGTTTCTGGTGGAAGCGCATCAGGCAGGAATTTTCCGTATCAGTAATGTGCCTGGGGATGAAATCGAGCCCGTATTGGGAGTGTTATGTCCGAACATTCTGTTTCCCTATTTGCGCGAAACAGTTTCGGATACGGTGACGCGTGCCGGATTCCCTCCGGTCATTCTTAATCCGGTTAATTTCGAGGCTATTTATCACCAGAAAAAACAGCAGGAGGCGGCGAGCTCTCAACCTGGCCAGTCAATAGACACCACAACCAAGCACTAATATATGGAGTTGTCCTTATCACAAGACAGGCGTGCGGCACCGAATTTCTTGTTTGTCTTATCCACGTTATTTGCCCTGCTGGTCTTCTCCTGCGGTGTTATTGCCCAGGAAAATGTCCGGAATGAATTTCTGTCGATCGCGAAGCCGGCTGTTGTGCTGTACGATGCACCTTCCCTCAATGCTGGAAAATTGTACGTGGCAAGCGTGAATCTTCCTTTGGAAGTGGTGGTGAAAGTGGTGGGCTGGGTGAAGGTGCGTGACTATCACGGTTATCTTGCCTGGGCAGAAGATAAAGATCTCAGTCCGAAACGTTTTGTGATTGTCAAAGTACCCGCTGGTAGTGTTTATGAATCTCCCGATCCGGCTTCTTCACTGATTTTTCAGGCTCAGCAGGATGTGTTGCTGGAACTGCTGGGAGTCGTTGCTGGAGGGTGGGTGAAAGTAAAACACCAGAATAGCCAAACAGGCTATATCAGAACCGATCAAATCTGGGGCGTATGAATATTGCAGTACTGGGTGCGGGAGCCTGGGGAACAGCTCTGGCCATTTCTCTCGCTGCACATCACCGTGTAACCCTGTGGACGCGTAATGCCGAGCACTTGGCTGAGTTGACATCATTGCGTGTTAATCAGCGTTATTTGCCCGGGCATTCTTTGCCGGATTCCATCCATCCGACTACTGTATTGAGCGAAGCTCTGGAGGGGGTTGAGCTGGTTTTCGTCGTTGTCCCCGTTGCGGGATTGCGTGCCACCTTGCAGCAAATAGCAGGATTAAACCAGTCGCTTCCCCTTGTGTTGGCTTGCAAGGGATTTGAAGTCGATTCTGCAAATCTTCCTTGTCAGGTGGTTGAAGAAGTTTGTCCGTATACCCCATGTGGCGTTTTATCCGGCCCAAGCTTTGCCCAGGAGGTAGCAATGGGCCTTCCAACAGCCTTGACATTGGCTTCCCGTGATGATGTTTTTGCCAGGCATATGGCAAATGAAATTCGTAGTCAGAATCTACGGGTGTACTCTGGAAACGATGTCATCGGGGTAGAGGTTGGTGGCGCACTCAAGAACGTGATTGCGATTGCAGCCGGGATTTCTGATGGCATTGGATTTGGTAATAATGCCAGGGCTGCATTGATTACCCGCGGACTGGCGGAAATTACCCGCCTTGGTATGGCGCTGGGTGGATGCAGGGAAACTTTTACCGGATTGACGGGCATCGGTGATTTGATTCTTACTTGTACCGGGAATCTTTCAAGAAATCGCCAGGTGGGGATGATGCTTGCGGGCGGCCGCCAGCTGACGGAGATTTTGCCTGAAATTGGACATGTCACCGAAGGTGTTTACACGGTTCGTGAGGCGCATGGGTTAGGGCAGGCATTACAAATTGATATGCCTGTAACACAAGCGGTCTACAGTATTTTATATGAGAAAATTTCGGTAAGGAACGCTATCAGGGATATGCTTGATCGCGAACCGGGGGTAGAAACAAGCTAAGGGATCTCTGAAAAACCACCTGTGTTGTCATTTTTGCCTTGAACTTGCTACCTCGCTGACATTTTTCAGAGGTTCCCTAACCCATTTTTTATGAATTGGATTGAAATAGCGGCTTCGAATATATTCCGTTTTGATAATGCAATTCCAATTCATTTCTGTGCGAACAGCATTCGACAGTAATTTTTTAAAAATCAGGCTGATTTGCGGTTAAATACTTGACCGCCGTAGAATGGCTTGATATAAGGGCGTTTACAGAAATTGTCTGTACAAAAGGTGGAGTTTTTCTGCAACCTAACAAAGCAAAACAAAGGGGAATTTTATGAATAAATCCGATCTCATCGATGCGATTGCCGAATCTGCCAATCTTACCAAGGCTCAGGCAGGTAACGCACTGGATGGTGCATTAACAGCGATCAAGGATGCTCTTGGCAAAAATGATAGTGTGACCCTGGTAGGTTTTGGAACTTTTAAGGTTGGGAAACGGGCAGCTCGTACAGGGCGCAATCCACGTACTGGTGCAGAAATAAAAATCAAGGAAGCTAAAGTACCTAAATTCACCGCTGGTAAAGCGCTGAAAGATGCTGTAAACTGACGCTCCTTCGTTGGTAGAGATCAATGAGACGGGTGCTTAGCTCAGCTGGTAGAGCGTCGCCCTTACAAGGCGAATGTCGGGGGTTCGATCCCCTCAGCACCCACCAGCAATTTAGATTGCTGGGAAAACATCTCGCATGATTTCCAAAGCAAAAGTACTACTAGGAGTGGTAGTTCAGTTGGTTAGAATACCGGCCTGTCACGCCGGGGGTCGCGGGTTCGAGTCCCGTCCACTCCGCCATATCGTTTTTGCCATCGGGCATCCAGTCACAACGATGTGGCTCTTTTTCTCTCCTCGTGGTTCCAGGTTTTCTTTTTCGGATATTTATCGTGTTTGATTTCGTAAACCAAAAAAAGACGGTTGTTAAGGTCGTGCTCCTGATTGCTGTTCTGCCTTTCATGTTCTGGGGGGTGGAATCTTATCGAAGTGCTGGTGATGCAAATTACGTCGCAGTCGTCGATGGCGAGGAAATCAGTCGGCAGGAATATGATCAGGCAATACGTAGCCAGCAGGAAAATCTGCGCAATATGTTAGGGGATAAATTTGATGCCAGCTTGCTGGATAACCCGCAAATGCGCTTGGCTGTTCTTGAAAACCTGATCCAAGAAAAATTATTGCGACGTGAAGCCGGAAAAATTGGCTTGACAGTGCTGGATTCCCGTTTGACAGCAGAAATCCAGAATATCTCGTTTTTTCATGAAGATGAGAAATTTTCGTATCAACGCTATCGCGATTTGCTTCAGCGTCAGGGAATGTCTCCAGCCATGTTCGAGGCAAAAATGGCGGGTGAGCTTATGCGGCAACAGTTGCTGGAGGGGATTACTGGCAGTGTTGTTGTGCCTAAATCCATTGCGGAAAAAGTAGCTGCCTTGAGCGAAACGAAGTATGAAATCAATCGGTTAACGATTAATCCTGAACAATATCTAAGCCAGGTCGAACCCGATGAAGCAGCGATTCAGACTTATTATGATAGTCACCGTCAGGATTTTACGTTGCCGGAAAGGGTTAAAGTTGAATACGTGGTGCTGTCACTGGATGAACTGGCCAAACAGGAACAGGTTTCCGATGAAGAAATCAGAAAATATTACGATGAACATCAGGATGAATTTGGCCAGGCGGAGGAGCGTAGAGCCAGTCATATACTGTTGAGTGTTCCTGCAGATGCAACAGAAGAACAAAAAGCATCAATCAGGGCCAAGGCAGAGCAAATTCTGGAACAAGTCAAGCAGGATCCAGACAAGTTACCCGAGCTGGCAGCGGAATTTTCAGAAGACCCGGGTTCCGCCAAAGTAGGTGGGGATCTTGGTTTCTTTGCGCGTGGGTTGATGGTCAAGCCTTTTGAGGATGAAGTGTTTCAGATGCAACCGGGTGAGATTCATGGTCCGGTGGAAACCCCTTTTGGTTTCCATATTATCAAGTTGACTGAAGTGAAAAGTGCTGATGTTGCCAGCCTTGATGACGTCAGGGAGCAGATCGGGCAACTTCTGCAACGTCAGAAAGTAGCCGACCGGTTCGGTGAAATGTCTGAAGATTTCAGCAATATTGTTTATGAACAGAATGATTCGTTGCAACCAGTTGCACAGATGTTCAATCTGCCTGTTCAACAGAGTGACTGGATTGATCGTAATTCCAAAGAATCATCAATTTTAGCCAATGAGCGTCTGCTTCAGGCAATTTTCTCGGAAAATACGATCAAGGATCATTTCAATACAGAATCCGTTGAGGTGGCCCCTGATACTTTTGTTTCTGCAAGAGTGATTGAGCATCGTCCGGCCAGCGCACAGTCGCTTGGACTGGTTAGGGATAAAATTGTCGAACTTCTGAAAAGACAGCTTGCCCTGGAAATGGCTGAAAAGGAAGGAAAACAGAAATTGGCTAGTTTGCAGTCTGGGGAGATGGAAGAAGCACTTGAGTGGGGGGAATCACAGGAAATTTCTTTTGCTCGGAAAAATGGTAATAGTGAAGAGATTCTGCATGCCCTTTTTCAGGCTGATGTGACGAAATTGCCTGCTTATATCGGAGTAGTCACTAATAAGGGTGAATATGACCTGATCCGGATCAATCAGATAAAACGAACTGAAGCCGGAGGCGAATCTCCGCAATTCAACCTTGTTCTTGATCAATTACGGCAAGCGCATGGCCAGGAAGAACTGATTGCCTACATTTCAGGGCTCAGGCAGCGTTATGATGTGAAAATCAGGCCAATCGAAGAAAACGATTGATAACAAATGGTTAGGGATCCTCTGAAAAACCTCAGAGAGGTAGTCAGTTCAAGAGAAAAATCGGCGACGCAAGTAAAACACAGCGAATAGCCGCAAGGCTGGCCCGTAGGGCGAGGCGCTGGCGCCGGAGTAAAAAGCAGAGTTTATACGTAATAAATGAGCATTCTGAGCTGATATTTAACGCAAAAATGACATCGCAGGTAGTTTTTTTCAGAGATTCCCTGGCAGTGCAGTAACCCCTTCTTGGGGTTACTGATTCTCATCTTCCTGATTTCTCAATTACTGACCATCTGTATCCAGATTGAATGCAACGGTATTGAAACCCGCATCCACATAAGTGATCTCACCAGTAATACCGCTGGCCAGATCACTGCAAAGAAAGGCCGCTACGTTACCAACCTCTTCAATCGTTACATTTCGTTTCAGAGGCGAGACTTTCTCGGAATAACCCAGCAGTTTGCCAAAATTGCCGATACCCGCCGCTGCAAGCGTCTTGATCGGTCCAGCCGAGATGGCATTCACCCTGATTCCCTGCTTGCCGAGGCTTGATGCCATGAAACGTACATTGGCTTCGAGACTTGCCTTGGCCAATCCCATCACATTGTAGTTAGGCATGACACGAACGGCACCGAGGTAGCTGAGTGTCAGCAATGCCGCCGGTCTTCCTTGCATCAGCGGCAATCCTGCCTTGGCCAGCGCGGCAAAGCTGTATGAGCTGACATCGTGTGCAATATGAAAAGCTTCCCGATCGACACTTTCCAGATAATCACCCGTCAGGGCTGAGCGTGGAGCAAAGGCAATGGAATGGATGATCCCATCCAGCCAGTCCCATTGACTGGCCAGTTCGCTGAAACAGCGATTGATATCCTCATCCTGACTGACATCACAACGAAACAACAGATCACTATCGAATTCTGCAGCCAGTTTACTGACGCGCTCGCGTAAATCATCTGCCTGGTAAGTAAATGCCAGTCTGGCGCCTTCGCGGTGCATTGCCTTGGCAATGCCGTAAGCGATAGAGCGACTGCTGAGCAGGCCCGTAATCAGAATTTGCCGGTCAGCAAGAAATCCCATATCAAAACTCCAATAATTGATTGATTTAAAACAAGCCCCGGCGAACCGGGGGTATTCCTGAATGTGTGATTGCAATTACACTTATTAACCAGGGCAATATGGCTGCCTGGCATTGAGTCTGCATATATAAACAGTTACGTTGATTGTAGCATTCCTGTCATCCCTGCTTTGATTCTGGGGCAGGTCGCTCTGGTGCCAATCCGGGTATGTTTGATTTTGCCAGCGGAGAGCAGAATCAATGCCAGCAACCCAGCCATCAGCAGGGCAAATGTTCCCGGCAGGGGAATGGCGCGTGCAAAAGCGGTGGCAAATACGGCATGAGCTTGTGTGGTAGGGTGTAGATCGTCCCAGAACAGGTGGCTGCCCGGATCACTGCATACATTGTCCGCAAGGGACAACAGGCAGGGAATACCGGTATTTGTAAAGCCATAAGCATCCGGATTGGCAATGATCTGATTGAAAATCGAGAATGTATCGAACAGGATGAGATTTGCTGCAGGATTGAGTGCGTTTAGCAATGCCAATTGCGCAGCCAGTTCTGCGTTAAAAGCCATGGAAAATCCTGTCGCTTCTGTTATCAGCCCCATCATTCCGGCGAGTGGCGTCAAACCCAGATCAGGAAGGTTGGGAATGAAAAAATGATTCGCTCCGGCGCCTATCAATACACTGATTGTGCTGGCAATGTTTTGGGCAGCATCTACGGGGGAATCGTTTGTCAGAAAATCATTGGCCCCACCCCAGATAAAATAGAGTGCGCCCGGATCGGCAAATCCGCCCGTAATAGACAGATAACTGGCAACTTCGACTTGGACACCGGGTAGCCCGTATAAACCCGGTTGGGTTGCACTACCGCCATCACCATAGTTTCCGATTCCACTGGTTGCACCAGCAACGGCAAAATTGAAAAAATTTCCCGGGTTGGCACCACCTGGCAGTATTGAATCTGCCAGATATTCAACGGCTACTTTTCCATTGGAATAATGCCCATCGACATAAGGCGGACAAGGGTGTCCGGGATCGCAATTGTTTGACAAGAGCTTGTAGATACTCATCACGGCAGTCGAGTTGTTTCCCCCATCCGAGAGGCTGTCGCCAAAAGCATATAAGCTGGAAAACGGTGCAGCCTGGATGCTGGCCGCCGACAATAAAGCAATCAAATAAATCGAGGCAGTGATAAGGAGTTTTTTCATGACACATGCTCCATAAAGAAATTGATTGAGAGTTGCGTTGCACTGGAATCCGGGATCCACGCTATCCTGGGATTATAGTGCTCTATCCGGTAATGTGAATGTCATGCCCGGGTAATTTTTACCGGAAACAGGAAAATGTTTGTTAGTCGGCCATTTTTTTGTCATCCGGGCAAATGGATTAAAATGCACGATTTTTCCCGAGAGACAACATTGCCGGGCTGGCTGCAGTAACCTGCTTTTTTCACTCAGGCTTCCAGTAATTTTTATATATAACACATGACTTCAACTACCCTTCCAGCCATTCAGGAAACAGCATCAAGAAAAATTATCCATTCCATCGCCTCAGAGCTAGGTGTGGCACCGCGACAAATCAGTGCCGCCGTAGCCCTGCTGGATGATGGCGCCACTGTGCCCTTTATCGCACGCTATCGCAAGGAGGTAACGGGAAATTTGGACGATACGCAACTGCGCCTGCTGGAAGAACGGTTAATCTATTTGCGTGAACTAGAGGATCGGCGACAAGTGATCCTGACCTCAATCGGGGAACAGGGCAAATTGACTGATGAGCTGCGGCACACCATCGAACAGGCGGCTACCAAACAGCTGCTGGAAGATATTTACCTGCCATACAAGCCAAAGCGCCGCACTCGCGCCCAGATCGCGCGTGAAGCCGGGTTGGAGCCACTAGCGGATGTATTGCTTGCCAATCCAACACTGGATCCTGAACAGGAGGCTGCCAAATACATCAAGGTAGTACCCGCTGCAGAAGGGGTAGAGGCGATCAATGTTCCCGATGCCAGGACCGCGCTGGAAGGGGCGCGCGATATTCTGGCCGAACGTTTCGCCGAGACAGCGGATTTACTTGCCTCTTTGCGAAGCAAACTCTGGCAGGAGGGGGTGGTGACTTCAGTGGTTGTAGCTGGTCAGGAAATGGCGGAGGAAGAAAAATTCCGTGACTACTATGCCTACGCCGAGCCAGTACGCCTGATTCCATCGCACCGTGCGCTGGCATTGTTTCGCGGCCGGACACTAGGTGTACTCAAAATTGATCTGGATCTGGATGAAACAGCTCGTGAGAAGGTACCGCATCCCTGTGTTGCGCTGATAGCAGCTCATTTCGGTATTGAAAACAAGGGGCGGAAGGCAGACAAATGGCTGGGCGAGGTTTGTCAGTGGGCATGGCGGATCAAGCTGCATCTGCATCTCACAACTGAACTGCTGCTGCAGGTGCGCGAGGCAGCTGAAACAGAAGCCATCCGGATTTTTAGCCGCAACCTGCGCGAGTTGCTGCTGGCGGCACCGGCAGGCCCCAAGGCGGTGCTCGGGCTCGATCCGGGATATCGTACCGGCTGCAAAGTGGCCGTGGTGGATGCCACTGGAAAATTATTGGAAACAACAACGGTTTATCCACATCAGCCGCGCAATGACTGGCAGGGTTCGCTGGCCACTCTCTTGCAACTGGTGCTCCGGCATGGTGTTGGGCTGATTTCGATCGGGAATGGTACGGCCAGCCGGGAAACCGACAAACTAGCGACCGAGATTGTACGGCTGATGGCAGAACAGCATCCCGAATTGAAACTGGCCAAAATCGTGGTCAGCGAGGCCGGTGCTTCGGTTTATTCTGCTTCCGCACTGGCTGCTGCTGAATTTCCTGAACTGGATGTCAGCTTGCGTGGCGCGGTCTCCATTGCCAGGCGTCTGCAGGATCCGCTGGCCGAACTGGTCAAGATCGAACCGAAATCCATTGGTGTCGGCCAGTACCAGCATGATGTCAACCAGCGCACCCTGGCGCGCTCGCTGGATGCCACGGTGGAAGATTGCGTCAATGCGGTGGGAGTGGATGTCAATACAGCCTCCGCACCGCTGCTGGCACAAGTCTCCGGCCTCAATCGTGTGCTGGCCCAGAATATCGTCAGTTATCGCGATACCCATGGCCCGTTCCCGAATCGTCAGACAATACTTAAAGTGCCGCGTGTCGGCGAAAAAACGTTTGAACAGGCAGCCGGTTTCCTGCGTATCAATGAGGGGAATAATCCGCTGGATCGTTCTGCGGTGCATCCGGAAGCCTACCCGGTGGTTGAACGTATCCTGGCGCGCCTGAACAAAGGTATTGGTCAGGTAATGGGCCAGCCGGAAGTACTCAAAGGGCTGGCTGCCGAAGAATTTACCGATGCCACGTTCGGTTTGCCGACCGTGCGCGATATTCTGGCCGAGCTGGAGAAACCCGGCCGCGACCCACGCCCGGAATTCAAGACCGCTACTTTTCAGGAGGGGATCGAATCACTTGCCGATCTGCATCCCGGCATGGTTCTGGAAGGTGTCATTACCAATGTGGCTGCCTTTGGTGCATTTGTCGATATTGGCGTGCATCAGGATGGTCTGGTGCATGTTTCTGCACTGGCTGACAAATTCATCAAGGATCCTCACCAGATCGTCAAACCGGGGCAGATCGTCAAGGTCAAGGTGCTGGCAGTGGATGCAGCACGTCAGCGTATCAGCCTGACCATGCGGATGGATGACATACCTGAAGCAGTCAGCCGGCCGGAAACACAACAGACAAGACCGGATGACCGGCAACCCCGGCGCAATTCCCGCCCACCACAAACGGCATCCAGAGCAGGCAAATCCGAGCCCGCCAGCGCACTCGCATTGGCACTGGCGCGGGCGAAAGAGAAAAAATAAACCTGGAAACAGCAGATAAAGACGATCAATAAGCGGAAAACTGCTCTCAAGCAAAAGCTTGTGACACTTGCGTTAGATTGTTAAGGAGATGCGCTATGGATCTGGCACAAAAGTCTGATGCAGAGATCCTTGCGATAGCTACATCCATCATGGATAACCTGATAGATGCCTCTATGGCTATTGACTACGAGAGGCACACCCGGGATTTCACTGATCGGGCCAGAAGTGTTCTATCCAAAGAGCAGTTGCAGTCCATCTGCAAGCACTATCAGAGCACCATGGGGTTCTTTGCGAATCGCGAGTTTGTCGCAGTTTTCAAATCATCTTGAAATCTGCATGGATGCGCGTTCATCGCTGTGTCTGATGACCGGAAACCGTGATTTTCAGGATAAAACGGGGTAGATGAAAAAAATGATTTATACGCATGGATATCATGATTCAGTATTGCGCTCGCATAGAAATCGTACAGTCGAAAGTTCTGCCAGATATATGCAGGACAGGATTATCCCGGGGAAAAATTTACTCGATATTGGATCTGGCGCCGGCACTATCACTGCCGATTTTGCCAGACGGCTAGCCCCTGGCCGGGTGACTGCAGTGGAAATAACGGCTTCCGCACTTGAATTAACCCGGGCAGAAGTTGAGCGACAGCATCTGGACAATGTGGATTTTTTGGTGGGTGATGCCACTACACTGGATTTGCCTGACAACAGCTTCGATATAGTACATGCGCATCAGGTCCTGCAGCATGTGAGTAATCCTGTACAGGCGCTCCGTGAAATGAAACGGGTGTGTAAGCCCGATGGAATCGTGGCAGTTCGGGATAGTGATTATGGCGGGTTTATCTGGTATCCCATGATTCCTGCACTTGATCTATGGATGAAATACTATCAGGACGTAGCCCGGAGTAACGGCGGAGAGCCTGATGCCGGTCGTCACTTGCTCTCCTGGGCGCAGCAAGCCGGTTTTACAGAGATCGTATCCACATCGAGCACCTGGTGTTTATCTACTCCGGATAGCCGTGCCTGGTGGGGCAATATGTGGGCTGACCGAATTTTGAAATCAGCCATAGCCGACCAGCTTCGGAATGGTGGAATTGCAACGGAACAGGATCTTGAGCGCATATCACGAGCCTGGCTGGCCTGGGCTGCCAGGGAGGATGGCTGGATGTCCATTGTTCATGGAGAAATAGTTTGCCGTCCTTGAATTTCCCGGAAGGGGTGCCAAGTAGCACATCATTGATAAATCCCTGACTGGCGCCAAGATGATCCGGTCTGCAACATCCCCCGGATAACCGGCTTTCTATCATGCTTCCGGCCAGCGGATGGCAAACTGTTCCAGCAGCACATGTTTCAATTGATCGGGCGGAACATGGTGTGCCATGACGTGGCCATCCGGATGACGATGTTTGAATTCTCCGTCCAGTAGTGACAGGCGTCCGCCATCAGGCAGGGCGCGTGCGGCCATGACCTGTTTCGCAAAGCTGGATTCCGGGTAGGTGCTGGTGTACCAGTTGGCTACTTTCTGATCGCTGGTCGGCATTTCTTCGCCCTGGAATTCATAGATGTCGAGCCAGCGGCCATCCTCCCAAACCTGATGAAACCAGCGTCCATCCTCACGCACCAGTCGGCGGTGATCATGCGGTGTTTCCTGCTCCAGATTTTCCTGCCACAGCAATGCCTGTGTCAGCGAATAGCCGCCAACCCCGACATCGGTCAGCCATTGCTGACCATCCAGCTCGACACCGATGAACAGGTGGGTGCGCGCCGGTATCTCCGAACGGTCAGTGACGCGCAGGCGTATCCGCGCCGCCAAGGGATGTGCCTTGAATCCGAGTTGCAATAGCACTTGCAAAAACAGGCCGTTCTGCTCGAAACAGTATCCGCCGCGCCTGGCCAGAACCAGTTTGTTGAACAGGGTTTCCGTTTCCAGATGGATCGGCCTTTTCAGGAAGACATCCAGATTTTCAAACGGAATTGACTGCGTGTGCGCGCGAGTCAGTGCATGTAATACTTCCAGTGTGTTTTCTGCTGTCCCTTGATAGCCAACCCGCTCGAAGTATTGCGATAAACAGATCGGGGATGTTGTGTTCATGCCCCAACTTACGAAACAGTATCGGCCATGGTGGCAGGCTTGATTTCGTGGTGTTTTACCTGTGAACGCTTGCCGATGGCGACGATGGCAACCACGAGGGTGGCTACCAGCCAAGTCATGAAATCAGCATGTTCTCCCAGTATCAGCACGGAAGCGATGATAGTCAGGAATGGTTGCAGCAGCTGGGTCTGGCTTACCTTGGAGATGCCGCCCAGAGCGAGCCCGTGGTACCAGGGGAAAAAGCCGAGGTATTGGCTGATGGCGGTGAGGTAAAGAAATCCCAGCAAGGGCTCAAGCGGTAAATCCAGCGTTGCCGGTGCGTAATGGATGGTCGGGACAATCAGAACCGGGAAAGAAAATACCAGCGCCCACGAAATCACCTGCGGGCCACCCAGTGTTTTGGATAATCGCGCTCCTTCCGCGTAGCTGACACTGGCACAGACAATGGAGCCGAACAGGGCAAGATCCGCCATGTGGAGCGTGCCACCCGCCCGATTGAGCGAATACCCGACAACCAATCCGGCACCTGCCAGCGCAAACAGCCAGAATCTCGCGGACGGGCGTTCGCCGGAAAACAGGGCGGCTGCTACCGCAGTGGCTAATGGGAGAATACCGAGCACGACACCGCCATGCGAGGCATCGACATACAGCATTGCCCAGGCAGCCAGTAACGGGAAACCGATGACGGCTCCGGCTGCAACGATGATGAGCCCCCTGGCTTCATCACGGGTTGGCAGACGCTGTCGTGTAGACCATAAAAAAATGGATGCCAGCACCGCAGCGCCTGTTCCCCGACCCAGCGCTACAAAAACGGGATCAAACACGCTCAGTGCTACTCGCATGGCTGGAAGTGTGATCGCAAATGCGGTTACTGCGATGATCCCGTATATATAGCCGAGATTTTCATTATGCGAGTGAGTCATGGCAGATGGATTGGAGTAGGGGGAGTTTTTCCGGTCTGGTTCGTGGTTCAATGTCCGGCAATGGTCATGCGTTCGATTAGCAATGAGCCGCACTGGCGTGAGCCGCGCACGATGGCATCGTTGCCAAGAGCGGTGATGCCGGACAGCATGTCTTTCAGATTGCCAGCGATGGTGATTTCTTCCACCGGGTGGCTGATTTCCCCATTTTCCACCCAGAATCCGGCTGCGCCCTGGGAATAATCCCCGGTGACAAGATTGACACCGTGGCCGAGCAGTTCAGTCACCAGCAAACCCTTGTTCATCTTTTTCAGCAGGGCATCGAAAGAGAGAGGGGCATCATTTTCCACGATCAGGTTATGGTTGCCGCCTGCATTGCCGGTGGAATGCATGCCGAGCTTGCGCGCGGTGTAACTGCCCAGAAAATAGCCCTGCACGATGCCATTCTCCACTACCTTGCGTGCATGGGTTGCCACACCTTCATCATCAAATGCGCAGCTGGCCAGTCCTCTTGGCAGGTGTGGCAGCTCGCTGATCTGGAGCGTGGCTGGAAATATCTGTTTGCCGATGCTGTCCAGCAGGAAGGAGGATTTGCGGTAAAGGCTGCCACCGCTGATTGCCTGGACAAAATAGCCAATCAGGCTGGAAGCAACGGTGGATTCGAACAGCACGGGTACTTCACAGGTGGCGATTTTTTTTGCACCCAGGCGGGCCAGGCTGCGCATACCGGCTTTTTTGCCAATTTCTGCAATGGCTTCCAGATCACCTGCTGCACGCGCAACGCTGTACCAGTAATCGCGCTGCATGTTGCTTTGCTCCCCAGCGATGACAGCGCAACTGATGCTATGGCGTGATAGCGGATAGCCTGCGCAAAATCCGAGGCTGTTGGCGTAAACGAATTGGGAGGTACCGGCAGATACACTGGCACCTTCGGAATTGGTGATGCGCTTGTCGGTAGCCAGTGCTACGGCTTCACACTGGCGCGCCAGCTCGATGGCTTCTTCCACCGGCAATTCCCACGGGTGATAAAGATCAAGATCCGGAAAGGAAGTTGCCAGCAAATCCTGATCAGCCAGACCGGCATAAATATCGTCTGCGGTATAGCGGGCGATGGACAAGGCCGCCGAGACTGTATCCCGGATTGCCTGCGGGGAAAAATCCGAGCTACTGGCATTGCCCCGTTTGTGCCCGATATGGACAGTGACGGAGAGGCCTTTGTCGCGCGTGTATTCGATGGTTTCGACTTCGCCCTGGCGCACAGTCACATTCTGGCCGGAGCCTTCGGAAACATTCATATCGCAGGCATCCGCTCCGCCCTTGCGGGCCAATATCAGCACGTCATCAGCAATCTGCTGCAGGGTTTCGGAGGAGTAGGAAAAAGAAGCCTGTTTTTCAACTGGGTGGTTTGAGATATCCATGGCGTAAATGGGCAGGAAGTCGTTCGTTATTGTCGGAGTAGCTAATCGTTACCAGGCCGGGGTTGGCCGGAAATGGTGGAAAGAGATCGAAAAATCAGCCCGGAAGCCATTTTTCGGTGCGAGTGCCCGGTTCAGTGCGTCCCGCTTTTCAAAGCAGGTTATGATAACAGTTTGTTGACTATTCCCGATACGAGTGACTATGTCCGATCATTCCCAGGCAGAAAATCAGCCCGATTCCGGATTTGAACCCCAGCCCAGTAAAACCCGCATTAAACAGGAAATGCACGCTTTGCAGGATTTGGGCGAGCAGTTGATAGGGCTGGAACCTGCCCGCATTGCCGAGCTGGATTTGCCCGAAAAGCTGGTGGATGCATTGCGTGAAATCCGCAAGATCACCAGCCATGGCGCACGCCGCAGACAGTTGCAGCTCATCGGCAAGCTGATGCGCACCATTGATCCCCAGCCTGTTGAAGCCAGACTGGATGCCTGGCAGCATACCGGCCAGCGCCATACCGCCTGGCTGCATCAACTGGAACGATGGCGCGATCGTCTTACCAGTGATGAAACAGCGGTGACCGAATTCATGCAAACCTACCCAGAGGCTGATGCCGGGCAATTGCGCACCTTGTTGCGCAACGCCGAAAAGGAAAAACTGGCAGGCAAGCCACCCAAAAGTTATCGTGCTCTGTTTCAACTGCTGCGGCAGATTGTTCCGGAAATGAAGGGGTAGAGAGTACGGTACTACGGAAGGCTGGTGATTCTGGTATGGCTCATGAAAATTTGAATTTATTGTGTATATGTTGGAGGGTTTGATTTATGTGGTTGAAATGGATTGTTTGTTCAATATTTTCCGTACTAATGGCCTTGCCGCTGGTATCCGTTGCGCAATCAGCAGGAGCCGGAAACAGTGTCGGCGCCAGTGCCAGTACCAATACGCGATGCAAGGGTTGCCTGTGTCCGGGAAATCCCTGCCAGCTTTGTCCGCTGCCGCCGCACACGGATGACCCGGTGCCGGAAAACGAGCCTGTAACCTGTCGTCTGATTCGTGAAGCGGTACCACCAGCACCCTTCCTGCCGGGAGAAAACGAATATTTCCCCAATCTGGATAAATCAACCATGGTCTGTATCCGCAGTGGCGGAGATGTCATCCGCAACACTCGCCGTGCCGAGGGGTATCCAGCCCGGGTTTATTGCAAGCCTGATCTGTCCCGCCGTTGAACACCCGCTTCCCGCTATCGCATGAGAATTGTCACTTTGAATCTGAATGGCCTGCGCTCGGCAACCAGCAAGGGATTTTTCGACTGGCTGCCCCAGCAGGAGGCGGATGTGATCTGTGTGCAGGAGCTGAAAGCGCAGCAGGGGGATATTCACGGCATCATGCGTGCCCCCGATGGCTACACCGGTTATTTCCACTGTGCCGAGAAAAAGGGGTATAGCGGGGTGGGACTTTATACCCGCTGTCTTCCTGATCAGATCATGGAGGGAACCGGTATCCCCGAAATTGATGCAGAAGGACGTTATCTGAGAGCGGATTTCGGCAATCTGTCCATCATTTCGCTTTATCTCCCTTCTGGTTCCAGTGGAGAACATCGTCAGGCAGCCAAATTTTTCTTCATGGAACATTTTTTTCCGCTGTTGCAATCGTTGGCTGGGTGTGGCCGCGAGGTGCTGCTGTGTGGGGACTGGAATATCGCGCATAAGGAAATCGACCTCAAGAACTGGCGTTCCAATCAGAAAAATTCCGGATTCCTGCCGGAAGAACGCGCTTGGCTTTCCACCGTATTTGATGAGCTGAAACTGGTGGATGTGTTCCGCAAGATCAATCCGGCGCCGGATCAATATACCTGGTGGTCCAATCGGGGCCAGGCATGGGCGAAGAACGTCGGCTGGCGGATTGATTACCAGATCGCCACGCCGGGACTGGCAGGCAAGGCTACTGTTGCCTCGATTTACAAAGATGAGCGTTTTTCCGATCACGCTCCATTGATCATCGACTACGACTTCAATCCATGAAACCGGGCGCATGCGTCAGCTGGCTGCATGCACTGCGTATCTACCTCCACCCGCGAGTGGCCGGGATGCTGCTGCTGGGATTTTCTGCCGGGTTGCCGATGCTGCTGGTGCTCGGCACGTTGTCCTTCTGGCTGCGCGAGGCGGGAATTGATCGCGCCACGATCGGCCATTTGAGCTGGGTGGGGCTGGCTTATGGCTTCAAATGGGTGTGGTCGCCACTGGTGGACCGGATGCCGCTGCCGCTGCTGACCCGCTGGCTGGGGCGCCGCCGTGCCTGGCTGTTTTTGTCACAGCTGCTGATTGGCATCGCACTGATCGGCATGGCCAATACCGATCCGGCCGAACATTTATCAAATCTGGTGATTTTTGCCCTGATTGTGGCGTTTGCTTCCGCTACACAGGACATCGCGCTGGACGCCTATCGCATCGAAGCGGTGGCATTACGGCTGCAGGGTGCAATGGCGGCAACCTATCAGGCAGGCTACCGGCTGGCGATGATTCTGGCTTCTGCGGGTGTGCTGTGGATTGCTGCAGCACTGGATACCTCACCTGGTGAATACAGCGCCTTTTCCTGGCAAATGGCGTATGGATTCATGGCTGGCTGCATGCTGATCGGGGTTATCACAACACTGCTGATCCGCGAACCGGAAGTATTGGTGGATCAATCCCCTTCCGCGAGCGCGAATGATGCATCCGGATTGCTTGCCTGGCTACAGAGTGCCGTGGTGGCACCGTTTCGTGACTTTATCGTGCGTTATGGCTATCACGCACTGCTGATACTGGCGCTGATCGCCGTATACCGAATTTCGGATGTGGTCATGGGCATCATGAGCAATCCGTTTTATGTGGATATGGGTTATACCAAGGATGAAGTGGCCACGATTTCCAAAGTGTACGGCGTGATCATGACCATTCTGGGAGCAGCTATTGGTGGCGTGCTGATTGCCAGAATGGGCGTGATCCGTACCCTGTTTCTGGGTGCGGTATTGTCCGCTGCCACCAATCTGTTGTTCGTATGGCTGGCTGGCCGGGGGCACGATGTGAACGGACTGATCTTCACCATTTCCGCCGATAACCTCTCGGCAGGAATCGCATCCTCCGCTTTCGTTGCTTACCTTTCCGGATTGACACACGCAGCCTATTCCGCCACCCAGTACGCATTGTTCAGCTCCGTCATGCTGCTGTTGCCGAAATTCATCGCCGGTTTTAGTGGTGAATTCGTTGATGCCTATGGCTATGAACTGTTTTTTACCGGTACTGCGCTGCTAGGCATGCCGGTATTGGTGCTGGTATGGAAAGCAGGGCAGATTGATTTTGCGAAAACAGCCGAAGAATCGGAAAAAACCAGTCATTGACGGAGGAAAGGTATGTTTCATTGCATGTCTGCTGGCACGTTTCCTGTTTCATTAACCTGACTAAAGCGCTATGTTCCTTGCCGGTACTTACCTGATTGCCGCCTTCCTCGGCGGATATTTTGCACGCATGCTGAAGCTGCCGCCGTTGCTCGGTTTTCTGGCGGCGGGATTTGTGCTGAAAGCAATGGATGTACCCGGTCACCCGCTGGTCGATTCACTGGCCAATCTCGGTGTCACGCTAATGTTGTTCGTCGTCGGGCTGGAGCTGGACATTCGCCAATTGCTGCGGCGTGAAGTCTGGCTGACAACGATGGCACAGACTGCAGTGCTGGTGGTATTGGGCATTGCACTGTTCAATGGATTGATGCTTCTGGGGCTGGGCCTGCTGGCAAATACCAGCCTGGAAAGCTGGTTGCCGATTGCGCTGGCATTGAGTTTCTCCAGTACCGTATTCGTCATCAAGGTGCTGGAAGAGCGCAATGAGGCGCGTTCGCGCTATGGTCAGATCGCCATTGGCATTCTGGTGATGCAGGATTTGATTGCCGTGATGTATGTTGCCGTGTCGTCCGGGGAGCTGCCGTCGCTTTGGTCGATCACATTGTTTCTGTTGTTACCGGCGCGCAAGCTGTTTGTTTCAATTTGGAAACACATGGGACACGGCGAAATGTTGGTATTACTGACGATGGTGCTGGCGATCGATCCGGGCTACCTTTTGTTTGAATCGGTCGGGTTAAAAGGGGATTTGGGAGCCGTTGCCATGGGCATGCTCATGGCCTCTCATCCTCGTGCACACGAACTGGCCCATTCCATTTTTTCACTCAAGGAATTGCTGCTGGTCGCTTTCTTTCTGAGTATCGGCCTGCACGGACTGCCCAGCTGGCCGCAGGTGGAGCTGGGGCTGTTGCTGTTATTGCTGCTGCCGTTGCAAGGTATCGGTTATTTTCTGCTGATTTCCCGGATGAAGATGCGCCGTCGCACGGCGGTGCTGACTGCGCTGATCATGACCAACAACTCCGAATTTGCGCTGGTTCTGGCGTCCACTGGAATTAGCGCGGGTGTGCTGGCATCTGAATGGTTGACGACGGTTTCGGTATCGGTTGCAGCCAGTTTTGTCATTGGTTCACTGGTCAATATGAAAGCGGAAGCGATTGCCGATGCTATCGAAAGGCGCTGGCCGGATACCGATCCGGATCGGCTGGATCCCAGCGAACAACCCGTGCCGCTGGAAGGGATCGATGTACTGGTGCTGGGCATGGGGCGCGTCGGACGCGCCTGTTACCAGCGGCTGGTGGAATCGGGCTACATCGTGTTTAGTATCGAACACGATGTCGAACGGGTTGCGCAACTTAGGGATGAAGGCTTCAATGTACTTCATGGAGATGCGGTGGACGGAGACCTGTGGCGCCGCCTGCAGTCTGTATCAACCTTGCGAAAGGTGATACTGGCCATGCCTTTTCGCAATGCCAATCTGGATGCGCTGAGGGTTGCGCGTTTGCGTGGCTTCAAAGGCAGTGTGGCAGCCATTTGCCAATGGCCAGAGGAAATCGGGGAGTTGCGTACCGCAGGAGCGAATGAAGTTGTTTACCTTTATACCGGTGCCGGGGCTGCTTTGGCTGATGCAGCCATGGGTGAACGCGCCCTCCTGCAAATCATGCAACAAGAAGAAGATTCACTGGAAGACGGAGTGGAGCTGGAGGGCGGAGCGGATTCCCGCTGACTGTCAAATTGCTACTTTCTGCATGATCTACCGCTGATCCGGTTCAGGTATTGATCATGTCCATGCGCAGCAAAATGCTCTGAAATATCCGGATTGGAGCAATGCACTATTGTTCCTGTGATCCTGTTTTCCGAATACTGCGCAATCGGCAGGCATGGGTTGATAAACTTTATTTTATAATTGAAAACCATTCTTGTTTTTAATATTATTCTCGATTTCTGTTTTGGGAAGATTGCGGAAATCGTATGAATGAATTGTTTTTAATTTCTGTAGGGATCTGGAAGCAGAGTAGTGAAGGTCGCTTCCGAGTATTTGGATTATTACCGAATTAAATTTGTGTATATCCGGTAGGTAAAGCGTAAAGCCGATGCGATGACATTGGTTTGAAAAACAGGAATATTTTTTGAAATTTAAATTCTCTTTTTCGTATTTTTGGATCTGTCAAATTTTCCTGATTGTTTTCTTCCTGCTTGTTGTCTCACCTGTAAGCGTACAGGCAAAGAGCAGCAATACCCAGGATGCCGCAATTGCTGAACTCAAGGCGGCGGTACAGGCCTTGCAAGTAGAACAGATGAGGGCACAAGCCAGGATTGCAGAGCTTGAGGCAGCACTGGTGCGACAGGATCGGGCACAACAGGCGGTGACAACAAAGCAAGCACCCTCGACAACTTCTGCAACAATTCCTGCAGTATCAACCCAAGCATCAACGCCCACCACAACATCACCAGCTCAGGCCAAGATTGTTCCGGTTGCAGCAGATGCCGGGGTGGTGGCGCTACCCTCACGTTTTATGTTTTCCGGCGATATGCGCGTTCGCTACGAATCAAATTTCGGAGTCAAGGGGGTACGTAATCGCGATCGAGGTGTTTTGCGTGCCCGCCTGCGTGCCGCCTATGCCGTGAATGACTGGCTGGCAGTTGGCGGACAACTGGCGACAGGTGATCCGGATGATCCCAACTCCACCGACATTACGCTATCCGGTTTTGATGATGATTTACAGGTGAGTCTGGATCAGGCTTACCTTCGTCTCGCTCCTGGCGATTTTCAGGCTTATCTTGGCAAGTTTCCCCAGCCATTTGCCCGTACAGAGCTGGTGTGGGATGTCGATGTTTCACCACAAGGGGCCTCCGCAAGCTATGCAGCCTCTCTTGGGGATACAAAATTGAAGGCCAGTGCTCTTTATTTCATCGTTGATGAGGCGGTTGCCGGCCCGGATAGCCGGATGATTGGCGGTCAAATCGCGATGGAAACGCCGCCTGCATTTCTGCAGGGAGAGCTAGCCGTGGGGTACTACGATTATTCCTTGCGCAGTGTTGCCGGTGCTGCAGCAGGTGATTTTCGCTCCAATCAGCTTGTGAATGGGCGCTACCTTTCCGATTTTGATCTGTTGGATGTAATCGCAGTTATGACATGGCGTGGATTTGGCGAGCGATGGCCAGTACGGTTTATCGGGGATTATGTGCATAATTTTGGTGCTGCAACAAAGGCAAACACTGGCTTTGGCATCGATCTTCAGATTGGGCGTGCCAATCAGCAAGGGGATTGGCGCTTTACTTATGGCTATGCACAGACTGAAACAGATGCTGTTCTTGCTGCATTCAGTCATGACAACACCAATCAGGCAACCAACTATCTCCAGCATATGCTGGCGATTGATTACGTTTTGCGCCCAAATGTTGCATTGAACGCAACCTACTATCGCTATCGGCAGAAAGATGTACCTGCCGGGTTTGATGCCCTTGGCTGGCAAAACCGGCTGCGCCTGAATTTTATGGCTGGATTTTAGGCAAGCCGGAAAGCTGATGTATTCCCTGATCAGGAACGTTGCGCGTGGCTGAAACGATAGAACGCGAGGATGCCGAAGAGATTGGGGAGGAATGTGACCTTGCCGTCATTGTTCAGCACCCGCCGTTCCAGAATGTTGATCTGATGCTGCTGGCAGAGCTGTTCAAAGTCGTGCAGGGTGCAGAGATGGACGTTTGGCGTGTCGTACCACTGGTAAGGCAGGGTCGGGGAGACGGGCATGTGCCCGCTGGCAACCTGTATACGGTTTTTCCAGTAGCCAAAATTGGGAAAGGAAACGATTCCTTCCTTGCCGACACGTAATATTTCCCGAATGATGTATTCCGTATTTTTCATGGCCTGCAGGGTCTGGGAAAGGATCACATAATCGAACGAGGCATCCTCAAATCCGGATAAACCGGCTTCAAGGTCGTTCTGGATCACATTGATGCCATTCTTCATGCAGGCCAGTATGTTGTCAGCATCAATTTCCACGCCATAGCCGCGTGTGTCGAGTTTGCCCTTGAGGTAGTGCAGCAGCGTTCCATCGCCGCAGCCCAGATCAAGCACGCTGGAGCCAGGCTTGATCCAGGCCGCAATGGTGGCAAAATCCGGCCGTAATGTCAGTGCCGATCTGCTGATTTCAGTGGTCATCATGTCGAGTTAAAAATCCGTAGGCCGATGGTTGACTAGATAGCAATGTTGTTCATGTAGGCGCGCACCAGCTGGTGGTAGTAATCATCCTGCATGAGAAAGGAATCATGCCCGTAAGAGGAAGGAATTTCCGCATAGCTGACATTCAATTTGTTATCGAGCAGCGCCCGGACAATCTCGCGCGAACGTTCCGGTGAAAAACGCCAGTCCGAAGAAAAGGAAAGCACCAGGAAACCGGCCTGTGCACGGGCAAAGGCCGCACTCAGGTTGCCATCGTATTCTTGCGATGGGTCGAAATAATCAAGCGCCTTGGTCATCAATAGATAGGTGTTCGCATCAAACAGATCGGCAAATTTGTCACCCTGATGGTGCAGGTAGGATTCGATCTGGAATTCCACGTCGTAATTGAATGCAAGCGAGCCATTGCGCAATTCCCGGCCAAATTTGCTGGCCATGGAATCATCCGAAAGATAGGTGATATGGCCCAGCATGCGGGCAAGGCGCAATCCCCGGCGCGGATGGGTGCCATGGGAATAGTAGTCGCCACCATGAAAATCGGGATCAGTCAGAATCGCCTGACGCGCCACATCGTTGAACGCAATGTTCTGGGCCGTCAATCTGGCCGAGGCCGCAACGACAATAGCATGGCGCACCCTTTCCGGCGCATCCAGCGTCAGTTGCATGGCCGACATACCACCCAGGCTGCCACCGATGACAGCGGCAAATTGATCAATACCGAACTGGTCAGCAAAACGGACATAGGTTCTAGCCCAATCGCTGGTGGTGATTAGCGGAAAATCCGGTCCGTAGCGCTTGCCGGTTTTATCATTGATGCTGATGGGCCCAGTGGAGCCATGACAGCCTCCGAGATTGTTGATGCCAATGACAAAGAATTTGCGCGTATCAATCGGCTTGCCCGGCCCGATCATATTGTTCCACCAGCCGGTATTTTTCGGATTGTCAGCGTAAACACCGGCAACATGATGATTGCCGGACAAGGCATGGCAGACCAGAATCGCATTGGATCGGTCTGCATTGAGCTCGCCGTAGGTTTCATAAACAAGCTCGTAGCCATCCAGCACCGCCCCACTTTTCAGGCTGAGTGGAGTGTCAAAATGGGCGCGTCGCGCGGATACGATACCGATTGAATCAGATTCCTGCATAAACGTCTGAATAGAGTAAAACCAACTGTGGGTATGAAGATTGAGTGCTCATTGTATCCAATTGTACTGCGGAAAATGCACTATTCCTGCTGCATCCAGAGTGGCAAATCAGCTGTTGAGCTTTTTCAGCAGGTCGTGAATTTTTTCCGGCTCGTCCGCTTTGAGGATCTTCTGTGTCAGGCGGGTGATGTCAGGCAGGTGGCTGCCAAGAATTTCACGTTTCACGGTCAGCAGCTGCGCGGGATACATGGAAAACTGGCGCAGTCCCATGCCGAGCAGCAGGCGGGTGTATTCCGAATCACCGGCCATTTCTCCGCAAATGGAAACCGGGACTCCAGCTTTCCCGGCATTCTGGATGATCCGAGCCAGCAGATGGAGGATGGCCGGGTGCAGCGGATCAAACAGATGGGCAACGGTCTCATCGGTGCGATCAATGGCGAGTGTGTACTGGATGAGATCATTGGTGCCGATCGACAGAAAATCCAGCTTGCGCATGAACAGTTCCAGGCTCAGGGCGGTGGCGGGAATTTCCACCATGCAGCCAATCTCGATGGATTCATCGAAAGGCTTGTTTTCGTCACGCAGGCTCTGCTTGGCAAATTCGATCATTTGCAGTGTCTGGTCGGTTTCCCGGCTGCTGGACAGCATCGGAATCAGAATCCGGGTTTTACCCAGAACGGAGGCGCGCAAAATCGCACGCAGCTGCACCAGGAACATGCCCGGTTCGGCCAGGCTCAGGCGGATCGCACGCAATCCCAGCGCCGGATTGGGCGCCGTGCGGTAAGAATTGCGCAGATTTTTGTCTGCCCCTAGATCAAATGTACGGATCACGACCGGTTGCCCATGCATCCCCTTGATCACGGTGGAATAGGCTTCAAACTGTTCTTCCTCGCCCGGCAGATCATCACGGTTGAGAAACAGGAATTCGCTGCGGAACAGGCCGATACCCATGGCGCCACATTCCCTTGCCTGTTCAACCTCCTGCGGTAGTTCAATATTGGCGAGCAAATCCACTGCCACGCCATCAAGCGTTACCGGTTTTACTGTGCGGATACGCCAGAGCTTGCGCTTTTCCAGCTCCAGCTGGCTTTGCTTCAGGCGGTATTCGGCCAGGATATATTTGTCCGGATTGACGATGACGATGCCCTGATTGCCGTCCACAATCAGATTGTCATTTTCGTAAATGAGCTGCTGAGCATGCTGCATCGCCACGATCGAGGGAATGTTGAGGCTGCGCGCAACAATGGCAGTGTGCGAGGTCGGCCCGCCCATATCAGTCAGAAAGGCGGAAAACTGGTGCTGCTTGTACTGCATGACATCGGCCGGGCTCAGGTCATGTGCCACCAGAATACTGGAGCCATCATGTTTCAATGGCGGTGGAGTGTATCCTGGATGCCCGAGCAATACTTTCAGCACGCGCTCGACGACCTGGGCAACATCGGCTTTGCGTTCACGCAAGTAGGCATCCTCTATTTCCTCGAAACGGGCAATCAATACCCCCATTTGCTGCGTAATTGCCCATTCGGCATTACATTGCGCCTGTTCCATCATTTCCAGTGCCGCATGGGACAGCATCGGGTCATCCAGAATCATCTGGTGCAATTCCAGAAAGGCATGGAATTCAGCCAGCATGGAACCCTGCGCAGTAGAATTTTTCAGTGTTTCCAGTTCCAGCCGCACGGTGGAAAAAGCATTGCGCAAACGGGCCTGTTCAGCATCAATCTGGTTCTTCGGTAACAGGTAATGGGGAACATTCAGAGTTGCGGATGAAGCCAGATGCGCGTGACCAATCGCAATGCCTTCGGAAACGCCAGTGCCATGCAGGATGAAGCTCATTCACCTTCCCCGAAGTAGTCATTGATAAGCGCTTTCAGTGCTGCCATGGCCTGGATTTCATCCGGACCACTGGTTTCCAGCTCAACTACCGTGCCCCTGGCGGCGGCAAGCGTCATCACACCCATGATGCTTTTGGCGTTGACTCGGCGGCCGCCGCGCGAAATCCAGACTTCGCTCTCGAAGTCACCAGCCAGCCTGGTCAGCTTGGCAGATGCACGCGCATGCAACCCCAGCTTGTTGATAATGGTGATTGATTCAATTTGCATGGCCGTTTCCTGATGTTGTCTGAATGATGCTTTCCCGGCCACCTGCCAGAACCTTGTCGATCAGCCGTGGCAGGGGTTGATGCCGGTACTGCACAGCACGCAGCAGCATAGGCAGATTCAGGCCGGCGAGACATTCGATGTGTCCGTGCCGGACCAGCCTGCAGGCGATATTGGCGGGTGTTGCCCCGAAGATGTCCGTCAGAATCAGCACGCCATCGCCCTGATCCAGCTGCCTGAGTGTTGTCTGCAACCGAGTGGCTTCGGTATCGGGGTCTGCTGCGGGGAAAACGGCATGATTGACCAGCAGCGGGGGGCGTTCACCCAGAATATGTACGAGACAGTCGATCAGACTGGCTCCCAATTGTTCGTGACTGATGACCAGAATGCCGATCATATTGTGATTTATCCATGTAGATAGCAGAAAATAATCGCCGGATTTTATCACTCCCGTCCGGCTGGCAGCTTTTGGTTGTCTCCAAAAAATAATATGCCGATGGACTCTTTTCAGTAACAATTCAAGCGTAATGGCAACGCTTGTATTGCGAATCTGAAAAGGCCAATCCAGAACGAAGGTTGCTGGATCTCTATGCTGCTTGTATGGCTTCAGCGGTCAAAGTAGTTGGAGGCATTGCTTGAGTCCAAGCTCAGATTGTTGCTATAGCCAACGTTTGTGCCGAAAATAGGCGAGCATGCCAGTGACGATAATGGCCATGATGCCAAGTATATAGAGATAGCCAAAGGGCCAGTGAAGCTCGGGCATGTTCCATGGACTGGATGTATCGAAATTCATTCCGTAAAGTCCGGTGATGAACATGAGCGGAAGAAAAATGGTTGCGATAATGGTGAGTGCTTTCATGATATCGTTCATGCGTTGACTTACAGCGGACAGATAGGTATCCAGCAGGCTGTAAGCCATTTCACGGAAAGTTTCTATAAAATCGATAACGATCACGCAATGATCGTAGCAATCGCGCATATAGATCCGGGTGGTGTCAGAAAGAAACCGGCCATCGTCACGCATGAGTTCCGCTATGACTTCGCGCTGCGGCCACCAGGCGCGGCGCATCAATACCAGTTTGCGCCTGGCGTAATGAATTCGGTTGCGCGCTTCGCGGCTGGGGTCGTCCAGAATTTCATCTTCCAGCGCTTCCAGTTCATCACCCAGTTTTTCGAGCAAGGGGAATCCATTGTCCACAATGGCATCAATTAGCGCGTACAAAAGATAATCTGCCCCGTATGTGCAGATCTTGCCCATATCGCGAATCCGTTGGCGTACAGGTTCAAACATATCATTCCGGTTTTCACTGATGCTGATAAGGTAGTTTTTACCTGAAAAGAAGCTGATCTGATCAATGACTAACGTATTTTCATCAGTCTGGTGCACGTGGTTAAGCACAATAAACTGATGGTGATCATAGATTTCAATTTTTGCCCTTGCTTCTTGATGAAGTACATCCTCAAGCGCAAGCGGGTGTAACCCGAAGGTTTCGCCGAGTATTCTCAACTGTCCTGGCGTTGGCAAGCCTTGCAGGTGCAGCCAGATGACATCGGCAGTGTCAGCTTCGGGAGCCTTGCAATCAACAATTGCCACATCATGCCATTCCTCAACCTTACCTTCCTTGCGATAACGCAACAACGATATTTCCGGCAATGGTGCATGGGTGGTTTCTTCACCTTTTGCCCATTCCAGTGAACCCGGAGATGCGCCTGGACGGTAATTGCGAGTGTGTCTTCTATGCCGTTTGGCTGGATGCGCGGGTATTTTATGTCGCATAACAGAAATCTGTCATAAAACGAATCATGCGCAAGGGTTGCGGTGCGCAAGTGGTTGCAGCCACAAGCAATTGCGTTGCCGTGGTCACCGCTGCGAAGCAGGCCAATCCATCAGAGAACACGGTGCTGCCTGAGGCCAGATGTGTTCTGGCCCATTGACCAATCTCGCTCAGGCTGAAACCCGAAACCCGAAACCCGAAACCCGAAACCCGAAACAGGGATTAGTTTGGTACGCAGTGGGCGGCCCTCATCACTGAGTGAGACAGCGGCAACAAAAGGGATCTTGTTCTCCGAGCCCCGGCCAGATTTGCCACCGCTGCGCTCGCCACCCAGATAAGCATCATCGATCTGAATCTGGCCATCCAGGACGTAGTGCGTCCCACGTTCAGCCATCGCCTGCATCAACTTGTAGTGGACAAGCCAGGCAGTCAGGTAGCTCACTCCAAGGTGGCACTTGAGCGCCAGCGTCGATAGCCCGGTTTTGGCCTGGCTGATGAGGTAGATCGCAAGGAACCATACAATCAGCAACAATTTGATGCCTTGCATCATAGTACCGGCGATTAGGAAAGTCTGGTGTCGGCAGGCCAGACACTGGAACAGCATGTGGGTTCGTCCATCTACCCGACTGCAGGTACTTCCCCCGCAGTGTGGACACTGAAACCCCGTCGGCCAGCGCATCTGCTCCAGTATTGCCGCGCACTGCGCTTGGGTTCCGTAATATTTGAGAAATTCGGGTAGCGACAGTCCAGGCTGAAATTGAATCCGGTTCATGGTCATGACACACCTCCAGGCTAAAATACTACGTATCTGCACAGTATAGCCTCATGACAACCGTCTGATTGCCCTGGCTGAACATCATTGCTAATCAGGTCATCTTTTTTATTTTTGACGAGCTGTTGTAGCAATATCACATGCCGGGTTGTTACTGTTTTCTGCCAGAAAGCGGTTTGTGCGGGGCGGTTACGGTGATTTTTCCAGCGTGCTGCAATCTGTTCTTTTTGAAACAGGCTCAAGGCTGCAACATTCCGGGCTTGAATCATCACCCGTTCCTGAATGAAATGGTGACAAGGTGCAAAAAAAGCCGGAGATTCCATACTCCGGCTTTGGTGTGTAAAAAGACCACCGGTTTCAGTTAATGTTTTTTTCCTTGTTTAGGGATGGCGTCAATGCTATATGCATCGATAATCACGGAATCTTGTACTGCTTTCAGAACCAAATTCGCTTCATAGAATTTCTTCTCGTTTATTAGCATCTCGGCATCGTTGATATGCTGCAAGCTCGCATTGACCGGAATCATGGCCGCTACGACCGTTACATCAATATTTGCGGCCTTGAGCACTTCCACTGCGTGTTTGTGTTCACCTTTGGCAAGATGCTGGTTGGCTTTGTTGATTGATGCCTGTTTTTCGGTTGTCGGCTTGAAACCTTCGGCCAATGTCATTGATGTATCAAACGGAACGTAGACATCCCCGCTGTTCGCTGTCTTGTGCGTCATGATCTCAAAGTTTTTGGCATCATCTTTGGTCTTCAGCATATCGGTTTTTGCTTCACTCACCAGTTTGACTGCCTCGTCAATTGACCCGTTGAAGATGGCCAGCCGCGCCGCCTGGACCGCGCGTAACGAATGGAATGCATCGTCAGCTGTCTTGATGATTGCTTCATCCCTGGCTTTTTCTGATACTTTGGCAACTGCATCCTTTTGTGCAGGGTGGCTGTCGGCAAATGCTGGCAATGGAGCAATGGCGGACAGGCTGATGAGTCCGGAAAAGGCAGCGGCAGTAAATTTCGAATACATGTCCATCTTTTTCTCCTTGATTAGTTATGTAGGTATACATAGCACATGCTACTGCGTGGAAACCACGCAAGATAATTCGATTGAGCGCCATTATCAAAGTTCCGGTTTATGCAATTTTTATTGTTTTTATGAAATGGCCATTTCCTTGTATTTGATGGTTACGGGTGGCTTGTGGTCATGAAGAAAAAACAGGAACAGAGTCGGCTGACTGATAGTCTGACGTTATAGTGCAATACGGCTGGTTTGCATTAACCTGGCGAGTGCTGCAGCGTTATTCCGGTCATGTGGTGCTTTTTTGTGTACAGAGTCTCTTCTTCAGGGAGGGATGATGCTCTGTTTGAGGGGTTAACAGGAGTTTGCCATGCCATCAATATTCCGTATTGCTGCTGTTTTCATCCTGGTGCTGGTGGATGCATGCATTGGTGCATATGCCCAGCAGAATGAGCAGGGAGTGATGCAGGATCCGTTACGTTTGAGTTATGTTGAAGGGAGTGTGTCTTTCTGGCGTGCAGGTGCGCAAAACTGGGTGAAAGCACAGTTGAACACGCCACTGGCTGTGGGAGATGCGCTTTACACCGGCAATAACAGTGACCTAGAGTTACAAATGAGCAGTCGTATTTTTGTCCGTGCGGCGAGTGATTCCCAGCTTGCATTGGTCAACCGGACTTCTGGTTTTACTCAATTCAGGATTACAGCCGGAAGTGTGGCTTTTGATCTGCGCATGTTGTCAGTCGGCCATACGATAGAGGTGGATACCCCCAGTGCGGTTTTCACGATCGATCACATTGGGTATTACCGGGTGGACGTGAGTGGTGAGGTGCGTTTTATTACTCGCCGCGGCGGCCAGGCTGTGGTAATACCGGCTGGTGGTGAAGCCATGGCCATCCGCCCATCCGAGGAAGTGGTCGTGCAAGGTGGTGTGGTAGCCAGGGCGGAGGCTTATGTGGCGCCGGAACTTGATGACTGGGATCGCTGGAACTATGCGCGAACGGACAGCCAGGTGGACACGATCAGTGAACGGTATCTTTCTTCAGGGATTGCGGGAGCCTACGACCTCGATCAATACGGCTACTGGCGCATGGTGCCGCAATATGGACCGGTCTGGATACCGGGCGCGGTGCCTGCTGGCTGGTCGCCTTACAGTGATGGCAGATGGGTATGGGATCCCTATTATCAGTGGACCTGGATTGATAATGCACCCTGGGGGTGGGCGCCGTTTCATTACGGACGCTGGATCAATCTGGGCAGTTACTGGGCGTGGGCACCGGGCCCGGTAGTCAGGCGTGCGGTTTATGCTCCTGCACTGGTTGCTTTTTTTGGCATCGGTGCGGGAGTATCCGTTGGCACTGGTTTGGGCTGGGTGGCATTGGGTTGGGGTGAACCCCTGATGCCGTGGTGGGGTCCCTCTGCCTTCATTGGACGGCCATGGTGGGGGGGTTGGGGAGGGCCGCGAGTAGTGAACAATATCGTTATTCAGCGGAATACAACGGTTAATGTGACCAATATCCGTTACGCTAATACTCATGTATCCAATGCCGTGATTACTGTTGGCGAAGGGCGTTTTGGTCAGGCGCACATGCACGGTGTGCTTGATCCATCGCAGCTGGACGTCCTCAGACAAATTCACGGGGCATTGCCAATCAAGCCCGAGCCGGTGAATTTGACGGGGAATGCTGTCAAAGGCATTTCGCCGCCTGAACATATGCTGTTACGTCCAGTAGTGACTGCACGACCCTCCCCGGAATACCGTTTGCCATGGCACCCCGGAGAAGCTGCAACCCCGGTAAAAGCTGCGGGTAGCCGTGTTGCTTTGCCAGAACACCCGATCGAAGAATTGCCGCAGCCGGAATTTGGCAGTCATACCGGTGCAGAGCGGCAGCGCCCGCCACAGTTGCTGCAGTTTGAGGGCGGGCATGGGGTTCGTCCGGCTACAGCCAGTGGAATACCGCAAATACCCGCTCAGCAGACCAGGTCATATACTCCTGATGAACGTCCATCATTTCTTCACGAACGGCCGAATCGGGTGATGCCGGGGTTCAACCAGGGTGAAACCGGCGCCGTGCACTCACCTGGGGTCTTTCACCCGCCAGAACGGATGGATCGTGGAATGCTGCCAGGGCAGTCGGCTAATCATATGTACCGCCGCCCTGAATTCACTTCTCATTTCGAGGGGGGGCACGGACACCGCTAGGCCAAAGTATGTAATGGACTACCGGATTTTTTCTGATTTTTCTATCTTTTCCATGTACCGGGAGAATTGATGTTTGTTCAAACAACTGCAAGATTTCGATGATGCAAAGGGTTGTTCTATGAATGAATCCGGTTCACGAATTTCTGCTCCTGATATTGCCGGATTTTCAAATGAAATTCCGCAGGTAACTGGGTTGACCGGGCAGGAGGCGGATGCCCGTTTTCTGCGCGATGGACCGAACGAGATCCCTGAAGTACCGCGTCATCCGGTTCTGCAACTGCTCAGGAAATTCTGGGGACTTTCGGCGTGGATGCTTGAAATCATTGCCATCCTTTCGTTTGTTCTGGATAAACAGACCGACTTCTGGATTGCAGTGGTACTGCTTTTCATTAACGCAATCCTCGGTTTTTTCCAGGAGCAACGGGCTTCTTCGGCAGTAGCCACTCTTCGCCATCGTCTTCAGATTACTGCGCGAGTATTCAGGGGAGGGATCTGGCGGCTTGTTCCAGCACGCGAGCTTGTGACAGAGGATATTGTCAGGCTGCGTGGAGGGGATTTTGTGCCTGCGGATATGCGCGTTATTGATGGAGATTTGCGTGTTGACCAGTCTGCGCTCACTGGGGAATCTATCGAGATTACGAGACAGGCGGGCGCTGTACTTTATTCCGGATCAATTATCCGCCGCGGAGAGGCAACTGCTATCGTGACTGCGACGGGTCAGCGGACTTACTTTGGCCGCACAGCCCAGCTCGTCGAAAATGCACATCCGAAGTTGCATGTTGAAGAAATTACTGCCCGGCTGGTAAAGTGGCTGCTTGCTATTGTAGGTGTGCTGGTGACAATTACACTTGCCCTGTCCATGGCTCAGGGGCGGCCGTTACTTGATGTTTTGCCGCTTTCGCTGGTGCTGCTCATGAGTGCTGTGCCCGTGGCATTTCCAGTGATGTTTGCTGTGAGCACGGCGGTTGGCACGATGGAGCTTGGCCGCTACGGAGTGCTCGTGACTCACCTCTCGGCAGTTGAAGATGCCGCAAACATGGAGGTTTTGTGTGCGGATAAGACCGGTACGCTAACGATGAACCGGATGACCCTCAGCGGAGTGTTTGTACAACCCGGTTTTTCAGAGGACGATGTAATACAGATAGCAGCATTTGCATCTAACCCGGCCAACCAGGATCAGATTGATCTCGCATTCCTGCATGAGGCTTCCCGGCGCGATCTGCTTGTTTCAGATGTCAGGACGCTGAGTTTTGTTCCGTTTACACCCGAGACACGGCGGACGGAATCGGTTGTAAATATTGGCGGACATGAAATACACGCAGTGAAAGGTGCTTTGCGCACCGTCGCCGGACTTGCAGGGCTTGGACCGGAGATTATTGCATCGCTGGAAGCGCGAGCGGATGAAGAAGCTGTCAAAGGTGCTCGTGTGCTTGCTGTTGCACAAGGGAGTGCTGGTACATCTTTGCAGTTTGCCGGTCTAGCATTCTTGCGCGATTCGCCCCGGCCTGATTCATGCCAGCTGATTGAACAGCTCCGATCCCTGGGTATCCGGGTCAAAATGCTAACAGGAGATGGGCTGCCGGTTGCCCGGGAAATTGCTCATGAGCTTGGGTTGGGTGATATTGCCCGTGCTGCGGATCTTCAGGCTGCCAGAAAAGCAGGAGAAATCTGTACGGCTGATCTGGTTGCACGTTCCGAGGGGTTTGCCGAAGTATTTCCCGAAGACAAGTTTCTGGTCGTAAAAAGTCTGCAATCAGCCGGTCACGTAGTTGGCATGACCGGGGATGGTGTAAATGATGCACCGGCACTAAGCCAGGCTGAAGTCGGTATCGCAGTGAGCGGAGCTACTGAAGTGGCCAAGGGGGCAGCCAGTGTTGTTCTAACGGAAGAGGGGCTCGCAAGTATCGTCGAGCTGGTGAAAATCGGGCGTGCAACCTACCAGCGAATTCTTACCTGGATTATCAACAAGGTGAGTCGCACCATCATGAAAGCCGGATTCGTTGTCATTGCCTTCTTCATTACCGGCGAGTTTGTTATTTCTGCCCTCAGTATGCTTCTGCTGACTTTTATAACCGATTTCGTGAAGATTGCGCTCTCCGTAGATCATGTTCAACCTTCACAGACGCCCGAAAGCTGGCGAATCGGGCCACTTGTAAAGGTGGCTGTCATCCTTGGCCTGCTTATGTTGCTTGAAGTTCTGGGGTTGCTTGCTATAGGGATGCACATGTTTGATCTCACGAGCAACAGGCTTGATACGTTTTCATTCCTGGCGCTCCTGTTCTTTTCTCTTTTCTCGATTATCTCGATTCGCGAACGTCGTGCTTTTTGGCGATCACGACCTGGATGGGTGCTGGCAGCTGCGCTGGCAGCGGATGCGCTGATTGGTTCATCGATCGGTTTTTTCGGATTGGCTGAGCTCGATCCTCTTCCATCCGGACAGATCGCATTTATTGCTGCTTACGCATTCACCTGCTCGCTTGTGTTGAACGATATGGTGAAAACTTTTTTCATTGAAAGGCTGTGGATCGAACCACGGCGAATCCGGTAAATCATTTGCTACCGGCTGGTCTCAAGCGCCTGGCGGTAATGTTGCCAGTCAAAATAAGGGCCGGGGTCGGTTTTTCTTTGCGGGGCGATGTCGGCGTGGCCGGCAATATCATGGACAGGGTAGGCCGCCTGTATCGCCTGAGTGAGTTCAGTCAGCCGGGTGTATTGCATGGGCGTAAACGGCTGGTTATCGCTGCCTTCCAGCTCAATGCCGATCGAAAAATCGTTGCAGCGGGTACGCTCTTGCCAGCAGGATACACCGGCGTGCCAGGCGCGCCGGGTGCAGGGGACGAACTGGATGATTTCTCCGTCACGGCGAATGAAGAAATGGCTGGAAACTTTCAAGCCTTCCAGCGCTTGATAATACGGGTGCGCCTGCGGATCGAGCTGATTGGTAAACAGTTCGATGACACCTTCACCGCCAAATTCTTCCGGCGGCAGGCTGATGGCATGGATCACCAGCAGGCTGATGTCATTCCGGTCCGGCCGCTCGTCGCAATTGGGCGAGGGGATGTAGCTGGCTGGAACAAGATAGCCTTCGGCATCAATTAGCATGGATAATGACAGGTTAGAGCACTCTGGAAGGCTGTTACAACGAAAAATCCTGTCTACTATTTTAATTGAGCGATTATCTTGCAGCGTGGAAAATTTATTACTTTTGAAGGAATTGATGGTGCGGGAAAAAGCACCCATCTGGCCTGGCTGGAACACTACCTGCAGGACAAGGGGCTGGAGGTAGTCGTGACGCGCGAACCGGGGGGCACGGCACTGGGCGAGGCTTTGCGGCAGCTGCTGCTGGACCATCGCCAGGCCATGCACCCCGAGACTGAAGCCTTGTTGATGTTTGCTGCACGGCGGGAACATCTGGACAAAGTGATCCTGCCTGCGCTCGACCGTGGCGCCTGGGTGATTTCCGATCGCTTTACCGACGCTAGTTTCGCCTACCAGGGTGGGGGCAGGGGGATGTCAACGGAAAAACTGGAAAAACTGGAACAGTGGGTACAGGCAGAATTTTCCCCCGATCTCACCCTGTATTTCGATGTGCCGGTAACATTAAGCCGTGAACGGGTGCAATCTGCCAGGGTGGCCGATCGTTTTGAAAGAGAAACCGATTCCTTTTTTGAACGCGTGCGGCAAGCCTATTTGCAACGTGCCAGGCAATTTCCGCAACGAATCCGCATAGTGGATGGCAGCCAGCCAATGACTGCCGTCAAAGCTGCTGTGGCGGAAATTGTGGAGGATTTTTGGTCAAATCTGCCGAAAGCAGCATCCAGCGATTAGGCGCATCCATTCTGGCGATAAATTTCCGCGATTCCGGCAGATGGCCAGTTTGTGAGAATATGGCCGGTTTCTTTATTTTGAATAAATAATCTGGATTAACGATGTTGATGAAATCGAAAATGATTTATCACTCTCTTTGTCTGTGCATGAATACTTCAATGCGGATTTCCCTGCTTTTTGAAAGCGGGAAAATTGTTTGTTGCAATACGCTGGACGATGCCGCCCATGCGTAGCTTTCCTGCAACACCGGTAGAAATGTTTGCTTGTCTCTGGCGTAACCGTGAGCTGATTCTGGCTTCTGCCAAGCGGGAGGTGCTGGGGCGCTATCGCGGCTCTGTACTCGGCCTGCTGTGGTCTTTTTTCAACCCGATATTCATGCTGGCGGTGTATACCTTTGTATTCAGCGTGGTATTCAAGGCGCGCTGGAGCGTAGGGAGCGAATCCAAAACCGAGTTTGCCCTGGTGCTTTTTGCCGGCTTGATCGTGTTCAACCTGTTCGCCGAATGTATCAACCGCGCGCCTGGATTGATTCTTGCCAACCCCAATTATGTCAAGAAAGTGGTTTTTCCACTGGAAACCCTGCCTTTTGTCAGCCTGCTTTCGGCTTTGTACCATGCCCTGATCAGCCTGGGTGTCTGGCTGGCTGCTTATAGTGTTTTATTCGGGATACCGCATGCCACTACGTTGCTGCTTCCGCTGGTAATTCTGCCATTTGCCCTGTTCATTATGGGCCTAAGCTGGGCGCTGGCATCACTGGGTGTTTATCTGCGTGATGTATCGCAATTCATCGGCGTGGTAACTTCGGTGCTCATGTTCCTCAGCCCCATTTTCTACCCGATCAGCGCCCTGCCTGAGAACTACCAGCGCTTGCTGTACCTCAACCCCCTTACCCCGGTCATCGAAATGGTGCGAGATATTCTGTACTGGGGAAAAATGCCAGATTTTCCGCTACTGGCGATTTACTGGCTGATTACCGGAATTATTGCCTGGCTGGGATTTGCCTGGTTTCAAAAGACCAGAAAAGGATTTGCTGACGTTCTCTGAATGCCGCACCGTACAGCCAATCAGCGTTTTTTATCTTTCGTGACTGTTCAATACCAAAACCTTGCTGCAGATTTGGTTTTCCCCGGAATTTCTACAGAATGCCAGTGGAGTCTATTGGATATAGTAGAAGCGTCTAGAGAACCTCTGAAAAACTACCTGTGTTGTTATTTTTGCGTTAAACATCGGCTTAAAATGCTCATTTATTACGCATAAACTTTGCTTTTTTGCCGATTCTTGCCTTGAACTGACTACCTCGCTGACGTTTTTTAAAGATTCCTTAAAGCAGCGCGCGAAGTAAGTAATCCGGCAAATGCCGCCGCCCTGGCCAGAGCAATTGCTCAGGACAAGGCAGGACAAGCGCAGGATCATCTATTGCTTTCTGCTGACTAATTATGCGTATCATTCGTTTCGTTCCTGATGCGCGGGATGCTTACCTTTACTGGCAAGATCAGGATAAAAAGACGCTCAGGCGATTGAATTCATTAATTACCGCCGCCGCGCGCGATCCATTTACCGGCATCGGCAAACCAGAACTACTGCGAGGAGAATTATCGAGTTACTGGTCAAGACGTATCGATGAAACAAATCGCCTGGTTTATCAGTGTTACTGATGCTGAGTTAGTGATTATTGCCTGCCGATTTCACTATGAATGATAGAGTGGTAGAGGGTGTCCACTAACCGGCCGGAGTCAAATGAATAAAGGGATAGGATCGATACCGGCACGAACTGCCGGTTTTGAAATACACCCTCCCTCTCCATTTGCGGTACTGGCCACATCCGTCAACAGAACGTATCAAGCTTCCAGTTTTCGGAATTGTTACGAGAGTGCTGGATTGCCGCGTCGACTCTGCGGCCTTCTTCCAATGACCCAAGATGGGGCATGAAGTTTGCTCCAGGCAATGCGAGGGAATTGGCCACTACCAATTTAAGTTATGCAAGCTCTTCGCGCTTTTGCACGTGGCGTTCAATTTCGTCGCGCGTAGGCAGTGTTTTCAGATCATAACTGGCCTGCAAGGCCAACCAGGAAGCGGCATCTCCGCCAAAATACCGTGCCAATCGTTCAGCTGTATCAGCGGAGATGGATCGCCTTTCCTTGACAATCTCATGGATGCGAGTGGCAGGTATGGCCAAGGCAATAGCCAGCGCATTTGCACTTATCCCAGCTGGAATCAGAAAATCTTCCCGCAATATTTCGCCGGGATGAACGGCGCGCATGCGGTTAACGAGTTTAGTCATGACGATACCTCAGTGATAATCAACAATCTCAACATTAACAGGGCCGAATTCAGTCCATATAAAGCATATCCGCCATTGCGCATTAATGCGGATGCTCCATTGCCCCGCACGGTTGCCAAACAGTTTCTCCAGCCGATTTCCCGGAGGAGAGCGCAGAAATTCAATGGTTTGAGCGGCATCCAATTGAGTTAGCTTGCGTTCAGCAACAGTCCGGATCGCACGAAAACATTGCGGACATTCTCCCTCAAACAAGGCTTGTGTATTTCTGCAACAAAACGACTGAATCATATGAGCAAGTTTATTACGTCAAACGTAATACGTCAAACGAAGAGCAAGATGCAGGAAATAGAAAATAATTTAAGGTGTGACGCAACCCGGCTCAATTCCAACCGTCCTTGCGAACACCGTAGGTGTGAAGCAACCCAGTAATGACAGTGGCAAAGGCACTGGATCGCCACGCTGCTGCGCAGCTCGCGAAGACGGAATTGGGTGTAGATGACGAAAATGCTGTAATTGCAAAGTGATGTGTCCTTGCGAACACCGCAGGTGTGAAGCAACCCAGTCCTCTTGCAGTCACTGGCTGGATTATTCAGGTGTTCGCAAGGATAATAATGGTTTGCCCGGCCTTTCCCTGAACAAGAACCCGGGAGGTTTTTCAGAAACACAGCGTTATCGTTAATTTTTGTTAACTCCCAGAAGAGCATCGGTCTATACTGCCAACATGAGCCAGCCCAAACCCGACTTCCTTAACCTTTCCGTGGCCGAGCGAATCCAGCTTGCCGAGGACATTTGGGACAGTATTGCGGCCGAGAACCCTGAGGCAGCAGCCCTTACGTCCGCCCAGCTTCAAGAGCTTAAGACCCGCCTCGATGCCCATGAGAAGGACCCATCCTCGGCCGTGCCGTGGGAACAAGTTCGTTCCGAGCTCTTTCAGCACAACCACTGATGCGCGTCCTCTTTCGGCCTCAAGCCCGGATTGAGGTCGTGGAGGCACAAGCCTGGTACGAGGCACGCGCATCTGGTCTTGGTCTTGAGTTCGCCCGATCGGTTGATGCTGCTGTTGCCTCTGCAGTGCACGATCCCGAGGCATTCGCCCCCATTTTCAATGACTGTTGCAGGGTCTTGCTGCGGCGAATTCCTGGTTGTGGCCGTGTTTCATCATCGTCGTGACCCGCGCAAATTGATTCGTCGCGCAGTGGGCTAATTCCATTTCCAAATCAAAAATGATACGAAGATGGGCCGCAGACAGTATAAATAACACGGTAAGACAAGTCGGCAAAGTCAGTCTTATTTAGAAATGGAATAACAATGCGTTTAAGCCGAAGCTGCCTGGCTCTACTATGCAGCTCAGCTTAACCTGGGCGATATAAAAATAGAATCGGTGGTTATCAATAGTCTCAACGCGGGCAAAATTAATCCCGCATCAATCAGAAAAATGCTGAATAAATTACGGCTCCTTATTGCAAATGTATTCATCCTCAGCTATAAAGCCACAGGCCGTGGCGACAAACAATCTACTACAACGCAAATATCACCCTGAAACGCTGCCAACGCATTTTTGTAGTCACATAAAGTACTGCACACCCCACAGCATCACATACAGCATACACATCGAAATTTTGGATAACCTTTTCAGCAATAATCCGCTTGCATGAGCGATAAAGACACTATGAATCAGGAGCGGGATGACATCGCTATCCGAGTCAGCAATCTTTCCAAGTGCTACCAGATCTACGACACCCCGCGAGACCGGCTCAAGCAGTTCATCTTACCCCGAATACAACACGCTGTTGGCAGACAACCCACGCAATACTTCAGAGAATTTTGGGCACTTAAGGATGTTTCCTTTGAAGTCAAGAAAGGCGAGACTGTTGGCATCATCGGCCGCAACGGCAGCGGCAAATCCACGCTGTTGCAAATGATCTGCGGCACACTTAACCCCACTACCGGCAGCATTACCACTCATGGCCGTATTGCCGCCTTGCTGGAGCTGGGCTCCGGCTTCAACCCGGAATTTACCGGGCGTGAGAATGTTTACATGAATGCCTCGGTGCTGGGGTTAAGCAAGGAAGAAATCGATCACTGTTTCGATGATATTGCCGCCTTTGCCGAGATTGATGATTTTATGGAACAACCGGTTAGGATTTATTCTAGTGGAATGTATGCTCGACTAGCCTTCTCAATTGCCATTTTTGTAGATCCCAAAATTCTGGTGGTCGATGAAGCGTTGGCTGTCGGTGATTCCCGTTTTGTAGCCAAATGCATGCGGAGAATCAAAGATATGCAGGGGCAGGGAATGACTATCCTGTTTGTTAGCCATGATGTTAGTTCTGTACGTACGCTTTGTCAGCAGGCGATCTGGCTAAATAAGGGGCAAATCGTTGAGAATGGTGAAGTATTTCCAGTTACCGGGAAATATGTGGAATTTATGTTTAAAGATGAGTTACTGGAAGAAAATGAAATAAAAGAAAAATATATTATAGATCATAGTGACGCAAATATGAGTAAAAACTCAGAAGGAGATCAGTTAACAATTTCTGATTTGTTATTGACAGAGAACCAATTAGATATTCGACCAGTAATACATTGGGGATCGCATAAAGGAATAATCCTAGGTGCGTCGGTCTGTGATGAGAAAGGTATACGTAAAGATGTAGTTGAATGGAGTAAATCTATAAAAATTATAGTTGATCTTCTCGTGCCTCTTGATATTCCACGAGAGTATTTGAGTGTCGCTTTTTCAATAAAAGATCTTAAGGGAACCGATCTTATCGTTTCCACTACCAATGACTACGCAAAAATTATCCTGCCAGAACAAGAACGCTTCAGCGTTAGTTTCCATATGATTAATCCACTTGTAACCGGAAAATATTTACTCGTGGTTGCCGTAGAGAATCGCCAATATAGGGACATTCATTATTACGAATACTTTGAGGGCGCCCATTATTTTATGTCATTAGCTAATGAGCGTTTCTTTGGAATTTTTCAACCCGCAATTGAACAATATGTAACAACGGTCTGATAAATGTCAGAAATATCACCTGTTAATTCGTCAATTTATTGGGACGGTCGTTTTTCAGATAACTGGGAAGCATGTGACGGACCTCAACAATCCCGGTTTTTTACTAAGCTGGCTATAGAGAATCTGCCTTCGTGGCTGATTGAGCAAATAAGGCGTCAATCCCTAACTCTGGCTGATTGGGGGTGTGCACAAGGTGATGGAACTGATATGTGGGCAAGTTATTTGCCCGAAAATTTGCTGACAGGTATCGATTTCTCGGCAGTAGCAATCGAACAAGCATCAAAGCGTTATCCCGCTATAAAATTTATAAATGAAAATTGGCTCGCACCAGCACCAGCGAAAACTAATTCCTTTGATATTGTATTTTCTTCCAACACGCTCGAACATTTTCACAAGCCATATGAAGCGCTGGAGGCTTTGAGCTCACGAGCTGACAAAGCCATTATTCTGGCATTGCCTTATTGCGAATTTGATCGTATTAGTGAGCATTTTTATACATTTCTCACAAATAATATTCCTATTACATTGAGTAACGGTTTTCACCTGATTTGGTCCAGGGTAATTGATTGCTCTGCGATTCCGGGAACACAGTGGCCTGGTTACCAGATATTCTTGGTGTATGCAGAAAATTCATGGATTGAATCCCTTAAATTGACGTTAGAGGATTGCAAGATTGAGCAGCATGATAATGCGTCTACGTTTAATCATCTCAATCAAGCAATAGCAGAGCGCGACTGGCAGATCGCTAATCTTGATCAGACGATAATCGAACGAAATGGGCAGATAGCTAGCCTTAACCAGGTAGTAGCGGAACGGGATGAGCAGATCGCAAATTTGAATTGTCGATTGCGTGATGAAGAGCAAAAAGTTCGCAATCTATTACTATCTACGTCATGGCGTATTACAGGCCCTTTACGGTTTACAAAAAAATTACTGCAGAGCGTGAATTCTGCTGAGGTTAGATATAGAACATTAAAATCACTTTACTGGCGTCTGCCCGAATGGCTTCGCGCTTTACTTAATAAATATCGGTACCGATATGTGATGAAATATCGTCATATACTCGGGTCGCAATCCGCCTCTATTATCTCTGTTTCAAATTCTCAATCTCATTTATCCATCGACTGGATTAACAAGCTAAATAAGGCTACTAAAGTTATTCTTATTGCCTGTGGATTTGAATTTGATGAACTAATAAATCAGCGACCTATTAATGCTGCTAAATATTTTTCGAATAATGGATTTGTAGTTTTGTTCATAGCGTGGCAGTGGTCTCCATCCGAACAGCTGTTGAAGGGGATGGGAGAAGTTTATCCGAATATCATTCAGGTTCCTTTGTTTGATTTTATTGCTCATCATGAAACTATTAATCTTACAGAAAAGGTGGGCTATTACATATTGACGATGCCAGTAGAACAGTTGGTTCAGACAATGAGCACGTGGAGGCAAAAGGGAGGTTGCCTTATTTACGACATTATGGATGATTGGCATCAGTTTTACAGAACTGGGCAGGCGCCGTGGTATGAGAAAGCATTAGAGGAACATTTAGTACTAAATGCAGATCTTGTTACGGTCGTGTCTCCTGCGTTGCGTGAAAAGTTCTTAGGAATTCGATCTGATATTCATATAATTGGTAATGGTTATTCGCCGGAAATATTGGGAATTGAGTATCAGAATGTTGCACGAAGAGAAGCTGGTAATAAAAAAATTATTGGGTATTTTGGGCATTTAACTGATGCATGGTTTGACTGGCAACTCATATTCGAGATTGCTGTAAAAATGCCGGATGTGATTTTTGAGCTTATTGGATATGGTGAACCAGATTGGGTGCGAGAGAAAATTATCGAATTTAAGAATATCTATCTTATAGGTAAGGTTTACCCAAGTAATTTACATATATATGTTGCGCGATGGTCCGTCGGAATAATTCCATTTGTTGAATCTGATTTATCCCATGCAGTAGATCCAATAAAAATTTATGAATACCTATACTTCGGTTTGCCTGTTGTGGTAACTGGAATAACTCACTTGAAAGATTATCCGTGTACTTATGTTGCTAATAGAAATAATATTTTTAATTTTCTTGATGTAGCGTTCGAAGAAGCAGGTGAGTTAGATCATCTTAGCCCGTTCTTGAAAAATACTACGTGGCATGCTCGTTTTGAGCGCCTTTCTGTATTGATTCAAAGTCATCGAACCATTGGAACGTTGTATAAATGACAAAACTGTGTTTTGCCTATCCATGGGCTACATTAGGTGGTTGTGAGCGCGTTTTCATAAATCGTGCATTAGCATTTAGCAAATTCTTTCCCGGTACTGAACTTGATTTTTTATTTTTATCAGATTCTGGTGGCTTAAGTGGGTTTCTATCGGCTATTGAAAGGTATTCGCTAACAAATACCACCCAGGTTGTTGAGTCGATTGAAAAGAAGTATGACTTGGTATCGCTTGTAGATTGTCCACAGCTTTTAGGTGAGATCGGTTCCGGCGATCAACGCTATATGGTTGAGTGCCATACAGGTTATGCACAAAACAGGAGGTATCTTGCAAATTTACCGAGAACCTGCAATGTGGTTGCGGCGCCGTCTAAGAATTTTGCTGATTTGATCCGGCGTGAATTTCCGAGAATACGTATACCAATTGTTGAATTAAGAAATTTTGTGCCATGGGATATTGTACCCACGCAAACACACCGAGATATTACTTTACCTACTTGGAATCGACGTCCAATATTTTTCTTGGGCAGATTGGATAAATTGAAAGATCCTTTGGCAATGCTTGATGCTTTTTGTTTATTAGAGCGTCGTCGTACAGGTGAGTTTATGTTGTTAATATGTGGTCCTCAATCAGAAGAAATAGATATTAATCACGAAATTTCCGTAAGAAACTTGCACTCCTATTGCGCACTTTTTCCACCTGTACCATTTCATTCAGTGGATATATTAATGCGTGCCGTTGCACGAGCTGGCGGAATCTTCGTTTCTACTTCTCATGCTGAGTCGTTCGGATTATCTGCGGCTGAAGCTATTTCCTCTCTTATCCCCGTCGTGTTGTCGGATATCGAAGCACATCGGACTCTGGTTGCTGGATATGAAGATACTATGACCTACCAAATTGGTGATGTGGAAACTCTTGCTGAACGTATAGAGTATGTACATGATTCTTACTCAGACATGGTTTCTTGTTTAGGCAAATTGAGAGAAAAACTCTCAGCTAGCACTTTTATTGGAGATTGGAATCGTATTGTTCCAATGACTATGAGATGAATTTATGAGAAAACTGCTCGTGGCTATTGGTACTCGCCCTGAAGCCATCAAAATGGCGCCAGTAATTCTGGCGCTGAAAAAGGAACTGTGGGCGAATGTGCGTGTTCTTGCAACAGCCCAACACAGGCACATGCTGGACCAAGTCAACCAGTTTTTTGGCATTAATCCGGATATTGACTTGAACATCATGCGGCCCAATCAAGCGCTCACGGCGTTGACTGCTCGGTTGCTGCTTGAACTTGATGATGTCTTGCTAGTAGAGAAACCAGATGCTGTATTGGTGCAAGGCGACACCACCACGGTCATGACCATGGCCTTGGCGTGCTTTTATCACCGCATCCCGATTGGGCACGTCGAGGCCGGACTGCGCACCTGGGATATGCAGAACCCATTCCCAGAGGAGGCCAATCGGGTTATCGCAGGAAAGCTGGCACGCTGGCACTTTGCACCGACTGAGGGCTCAAGGCAGAATTTGCTCAAGGAAGGAGTGCCGGATACTAAAATTATGGCTATGTTGTAATTAATTGTTGAAACTGCCTTGTTTTCCCAAGAGATGCGAGGAAACAAAGCGTTGGCGTAATATTTTGGCCGAGACGGTCAATCATTCTGTGCCAACCGAGATAATTCCCAAGA
>WBZR01000222.1_pt1 | contig 97642 bp, 88 predicted proteins | sample 5204231 | NCBI WGS metagenome assembly WBZR01 (sample SAMN12412403, study PRJNA552823) | activated sludge metagenome | isolation source: activated sludge from anammox sidestream of wastewater treatment plant... | place: USA: Virginia | collected 2017-08
TCTTACTTCAATGCCGTGAAGACCGCCCGATGGTACTACGCTTTTTCGTGTCTCTTCATGGTTCATGAATCTATTATACAAGAACCATTTTGAAAAAGCCAGTTTATTCCTTTTCTTTTTTACGTGTAATTACTTGCACTTATATTTGACGTAGCCCTGAACATCAAAGGCCATAGTTGCAATGCTTCTTGAATACAGGTAAAATGCTGGACAAAGATACCCGAACTGATTGAATTAATCAAACCACTATTGCCGTCCTTGCCGCCTGAGATTGAAGAAGAATAACAGCTCTGTTTATTGATATGCCTAAAATCAACGAAGCAACAGATACCGATCTAAAAGTAATTGAAGATTTGAAAAGGTCCGGCTGGAAGCCAGGAGATACTTTGCTGTATCAGCAAGAGTACAGTTTAACACCAGAACAGCAAAAATTATTTGAAGGTAAAAAGGGCATCAAGCCGGATATTACCCTGACTGACCTCAACGGCAACATTCTGGCTGTATTTGAGAACAAGTTTGAAGACGAGAAAAAAGCGCTTACAAAACTCCGCACGCTTTATGCAACAGTTTTAAAACCCCGCTTTTTATATGCCTGTTCACCCGAAAGGACTCTATTTTACGATACCGAATGGAAGGGTATCGAGGCAGGCGAGTTTCGGCAAGTCAATGGCTTCATGTCGCTTGAAGAAATGCGGTTAAAAATCGAGCAAGCCAAAAAAATAAACCTTAATCGGGAAGTATTAATTGATAAAACAATTGCCGGTGGTATTAATCCAAGCTGCGGTAAAGAAACATATTATCAGGTCGAGTGTATCGAAATCCTTTTACAGAAGTATAAAGAGGGCAAGCAAAAAATGCTGGTGCACATGGCAACTGGTCTTGGAAAAACCCGGACAATGGTTGCCTTCGTCAAAGCGCTCCTTGAGTACAACATGGCCAGACGAGTGCTTTTTGTGGTTGATCGCATTATGCTTGCAGACCAGGCGCTTAATGATGGTTTTTCTCTCATTAGCAAAGAGTTTTCGGCAGTACGAATTACTTCGTCAAATTATCGCCAATACAAAAACGCACAAATTCACATAGTCGTCGTAGACACGCTGGAAAATATCTATCAAAATATTCCAAGCTCTTTTTATGACTTGATCATTGTGGACGAATGCCACAGGTCTATCAATATCAATAGAAAGCTCATTTTTGATCACTTTCTTTGCCCGCGTATCGGGCTAACCGCTACCCCACGGAAGGCAATCGCGGCACAAGGAAAAGACATTTCAGAAGAAGACCTTGCCATATTGGATACATACAAGCTCTTTGGATGCGAAATCGGAGAACCGGACTATCAATTTGACCTGACGAGAGGAATTGACGAAGGATTTTTAGCGCCCTATCAGGTTTTATCAATTGAAACTGAACTTACTAAATTAGCACGCGAAAAGGGTGTTGAGTTTAGCTATGTCCTTGATCCTGATGAAAGAAGAAGAATCGAACTGGATCAGCAGAAAAAGCTGATGCTTGAACAGTTGGAGCGCAAATACATTTCCGAAGACAGATGCCTGCGCATTGCCGAAGAAATAAAAGCCCATACCGAATACGGCGAAAAAGTTCTTTTGTTTGGTGTTAGTCAAGCCCACTGCACCATGCTCACTAAAGCGCTTAACAAGGTTTTTACCACACCTGAAGATGAAGCCAGTCCGCGCTATGCCGAGGCAATTATTTCTGATAATAATGACCTCAATGCGACCTTCAAAAAGTGGTTCAAGGACATTAATCACAAGCCGTTTATAGCAGTTTCGGTTGATATCATGGGCACTGGCGTGGATATTCCCTGCGTTCGGTATATTTCCTTTGCCGCGCTGACTAAATCCGTCGGCAAATATGTTCAAATGCTTGGCCGCGGTACTCGGCTTGATCCCAAGACAGGCAAATTTAGTTTTAAAGTATTAGACTTTGTCGGCCTATGTGTCGCTATGGAGGATAATGGAAAGGGGACGCCAAAACCGAATATAAAGGTCGTTGATGGAAAAGGCGGTGGGGATGGTGGAATATATGAACCCAAAGGCGAATGGTTTATCATCGACAATCCAGACCCCGCCCATCTTATCCAGCGTGTATATCTGCATGGTGATAAGATACAGGTGATTGACAATATCCCCATTGAAAAAGCCCGGGTTTTGTTTGAGGAAGAGTTGGAAAAGGCTGATAAGCCGGAGATTATTGAAATCAAGAAAAAGGTTGAGAAAGACAAAGAGTATGAACCGAGCGCAGACGATGTAGAGACGATTAAGGACTGGGTAAAAAATCCACAAGTATATCTTGATGAAGGACAGCTTCAGAAAGTGTATGATTTTAAACAGGGCTCAATTTGGGATTTCTTCCTTCATGCCTTGAAGATTAAGAAAATCCCCACTCCGAAGGAGAGGATCGAGCACGGCTTTGATTCGTATTTGAAGACGTACAGCTTTAACGATGATCAAATACATATCCTGCAGGATATAAAAGACATTTTCGCAGAAAACATTACTCAAAAAAGGCGGATTACAGCACAGGAGATATTTGATAATCCTGTTTATATGCGCATAATCGGGGCTGATTACCAGGAAGTCAATCAAAAGTTTAATAACCGCCTGCCTCAAGTTTTTGAGGAATTACAAACTACTTTTAAGGTTTAATCATGGGAAGATCAACCGTTCATTACGCTGATAACGAGACAAATAATACCCTAAAGCGCTTACATAATAAGCTGCGTCCTGCCGGCACTCCGGTTGAGCGCGTGGAGTATATTATTGAACTTCTCTTGCTTCGTATTTTTGAAGCCAAACTCAAGCAGGATGAAACGTTTACTCCCTTGAGAAAACTTTTTGAAGACGAAAACTATCGACTTCTCTTTTCCCACCTGCTTTCTCTCATGGGTGATCAGGTATTATCTGAACTTAACAAAAATATTTTTCCGTTTTACGCTTCCATTCTTACCAAAGCCAGACAAGTAATAAGCGGTAATATGCCAACCAAAATGCAAGATCAGCTTGTCCTCATGGAGGAAGTATTTGCCAACTCAAACTTTACTAACAATGTCAAAGGCGGCGTGATTGCAGAAGTTATCGGACTGGTGAATGAGATTGACGAACAATGGGTTTTGAAAACTGATCTTTTAGGAGACGCCATCGAATCGGCGCTATCGGAGACTGGGGGCACAAAAGATTTAGGACTGTATAGAACACCCGACCATATTCGCAAAATGATGGTAGAGATGATTGATCCAGATTTTACTGATATTATTTTTGACCCTGCCTGCGGTACATCCGGATTTCTTTTTAACGCCTACGAATATGTTATTGAGAAGGCAAGAAAAACAAGACGGTTTCCACCTGAACATATCGCAAATCAATTTTACCGCGTGGGCATTGGCGGGATTGAATATCAAGGCCGTATCAGAAAGATGGCGGCAGTAAATATGTATATCCGCGGGCTCAATCCGCACAATATCGCCCAGGGGGACAGCCTGAAAATGTACGATCCCTCAAGCGATGCTGGTAGTAAAAGCGTAGTAATTGCTAATCCGCCATTCGGCGCGGAACGCGACCAGCCGGCATATCCAAATGTATGGGAAGAATACTCCAAAGAATCAGAAACCACGATTCTCTTTGTAAAACTCATGTTTGATCTTTTGAAGCAAGGTGGACGATGCACGGTGGTAGTGTAGAGACATATTAATAACGAAACATATAAATGCTGTTTTGCAGCACTATATAACTATAATTGCCCACAATATATAATTCGCAATTAATATGTCTGTATAGTAGTGTCAGAAGGATTTTTAACATGGGGGCAGAATAGCGCCTGCGCCCTGAGAAAACTACTATTAAACGAGGCGAACGTGCGGGCTGTCATCAGCCTTCCTCAAGGCGTTTTTGTGTCAAAGAGCGGTCAAGGCGCCAAGACCTCAATCCTGTATTTTGAAAAAGGTCAACCGACTGATTTTGTCTGGTATTACAAAATAGAAAACGACGGCTTTTCGATGGGAACGAACCGCAAACCGATTGATGGAAGCCAGATTCCGCAACTATTGGAGATTTTCAAGGAGATTAAGCAAGGTAAAAAACCAAAGGACACAAAGCATAGTTTTTGTATTCCCAGAGAATGGATTGAAACGCTTGATCCGCGCGTTACAGAGCGTATTAAAAAAGAAGTTAAAGAAAGGTTTACGCAGAAGAACAAGGCCAAACGCGAAAAGCTCCTTGCCGGTCTTGATGAAAAACTTGCCAAAGGCAAATTGAGCAAGGCGATGTATGACGAAAAACTCTGGCAGTTTGACAATGTAGTGGAATCGCAGATTGACAACGAGGTTGCCAAAGCCATTGAAAAAGCCAATGCGTATCATTTCAACCTTCAAAACTACTGCAGTAATCTGAGCAAAGAACAGATAAAAGAATGGCAATCTGTATGTCATTCCTTCGCCATTTGTCATTCCGAGCGAAGCGAAGGATCTCAAGGCTCAAGCATAGAGAAAAGATATTATGAACTCAAAACTGCTGACCCGCAAACTGCCTTACAAATCCTTGCTTCATTTGACCCGCAGAATGCCTTACAGATAGATATTGCCAGGGAGTATTTAGGTAAATTAGATAAGCAAGTTTTAGAGAAAGATGAGAAATTGATGAAATTGGAAACCATCCTTAAAAAAGGTTTCCATTATCCAATGGTTTCTCTGAAAGAACTCATTGTTGTTAATGACGAAAAAATTAAGCCTGCGGAGTACCCTGAACAGAAATATACCGTTTTAGGTGTATCCAACAAAAACGGGGTTTTTATAAATGAAATATTGCGTGGCGAAGATATAAAACAGGTTTATTTTAAAGTCCATAAAAATCAGTTTTGTTATAACCCTTACAGAATAAATGTAGGCTCAATTGGACTTTGCAAGTTTGATCTTGAAAATCAGATCATTAGCGGTGCATACAACATTTTTGGTTGTAAAGAAAACGAGCTAAGTCCTGAATATCTTGAAGCTCTTTTAAAGACAAAGAGATTCTTAGATTATGTGAATGAAAAGGCGAGCGGTGGCGTGAGAATGGATTTTAAAATTGAATATCTGCATGAATGGCAAATCCCCCTCCCGCCATTGGAAATCCAAAACGAAATTGTTGAAAAAATCGAAAAACAAAAGCAGATTATTGAAGGAGCGGAGAAAATTCTTGATAGTTGGGAACCTGAAATTGAAGAATCACAAGTAAAGAAGCCACTTAAAGATTTTATTGTTGATTCCCTATACGGAATTTCATCACCGCTTAATGATGTTGGGAAATATCCAGTCTTAAGAATGAATAACCTTGATACAAAAGGTAATTGGTCTTTAGACGATCTTAAATATATCGATGAAGAAATAAAAGAAGAAAGGAAATTAAAAATTGGAGATTTTCTTTTTAACAGAACAAATAGTATTGATTTGGTTGGTAAATCAGGTGTGATTAATTTTGATTTTTCAGGAACTTGGGCTGGGTATCTTATCAGGGTAAGATTTAATGATCAGTTATCACCTTATTATTTAAAATATTTGTTTGCAAAAAATAAGTACAAAAAATACTTTTCAAGTATTGCAAAGCCAGCAGGAGGTCAAGCAAATATCAACGCAGAAGAATTAGCCCATACTATAATTGATTATTACCCCATCGAAACTCAGTTCCAAATTGTCGAAAAACTTGACCGGCAGATGCAGGCACTGGACGGCGTGCGTCTTCTCAAATCCGAAGCCCAAAAACGGATTGACGAAATTTTAAAGCGATTATGGGGAGAGTGATTTTTTGATTTACAATACATGCCATGACTAACAATTCTACTATAAATAACAACAATCTCTTTACAAGAGGCTCTGAATGGCGCAAATGGGACCTGCATGTGCATAGTCCACTTACCATCCTAAACAATCAATACCCCAAACTGCAGGATGGAAGTCCTGATTGGGAAGCTTTTATATCAAAACTTGAGTTGCTGGATATAGCCGTTGTTGGCATAACAGACTACTTCACTATTGATGGATATAAGAAGGTTAAGGAGTTTAAAAAACAAGGAAGGTTGGCAAATATCCATACAATCTTACCTAACATTGAATTTAGATTGAATAGTGTTATTTCAAGTAAAAAAGACGGTCAGGATCCAAGGCGGCTGAACTTCCACGTTATTTTTTCTGATGAAGTAAACGATCAGGATATCGAAGAGCACTTTTTGCATGATATCAGCTTTTTTTACGAGGGTAATCCACAAGATAAAGACGACACACGAAAACTTAAACGCTCCAACATTGTGGAGCTCGGCAAAAAACTAATTGAGCAACACAAAAAATTTGAAGATAGCGGTCTAAGCTCACTTGAAATAGGAACTATGCAAACCGTTGTCAGTCACGAAGACATAACCGACCGTCTTAAGGACAGCCGTTTCAAAGGAAAATATATTATTGTCTTCCCAGAAGAGCTTTCCAATCTCATAGGCTGGGATGGTCAAGATCACCACATTCGAAAGGGATTGTTGCAAAAGTCAGACATGGTCTTTTCATCTAATGAAAAGACGAGGTTATGGTGTCTCGGTCAGAATCCATATGCTGAAGGAGTTGTGAAGTTTGTTGAAGAGTTCAAGACTCGCAAACCTTGTATTCACGGATCAGACTCTCACAAAATTGACGAGATAGCTCATCCTTGTGCACTTAGGGGAGCAAAGGAACATAGATGCGGGGCGGAAGGCGGAGACTGCGAATTGCGATATTGCTGGATTAAAGCCGACCCAACATTTGAGGGACTCAAACAATTACTCTATGAACCAGCAGATCGTGTTGTTATTCAAAAAGACAATCCGACCCCAATTAAAAGCAACTATACACTTGAAAAGTTCAAAATAAGCCAGACCACAATTTGCGACGATCTTTCGATTCGGCAAACAGAAATAGAACTTAATTCCGGCTTGGTTGCAGTTACAGGTGGTAAGGGAAGCGGTAAAACGGCTTTTGTTGATCTTATTGCGAATAGCTACAAAGACAGATGTAACACAAACGATCCCAATTCTTTTGTTAGGAGAATTGCCGATCAGAATCCTGCTATCGAAACCACCATAACTTTCAAAGACAAGACCGAATTCACCAAAAGTTTAAAGGATGTGGTTTTCTTTGAAGATAGCGAGGTTGTCTACATAGCCCAGGGCGAGCTTGAGAATTATATTGGCGACAATTCTGATCTCGATATTTACATAAAAAAACTAATATTCGGAAGTCCGCAGATTAAGGACACCGTGAAGAGTTTCGAGTTTGATGAATTAATTAATGAGATTGCAGAAGTCCAAGACAAAATTGCTAAAAAATGCGAAGTTATTATTACTTTGGAAAATCAAACAAGCCAAGAAAGTCGTCAGATTATCAATCTCGAAAGCAAACAGAAAGAAGCTGAATTGAAAGATGTTGAAAATCGTCTCAAGGAGTTAGAAAAAGCAAAGAGCAATGAAAAAATAAAGATCGCACAGGATAAGCAAAAGACGATATCGGAGTTCAAGTCTAAGCGGGACGACCTGACGGCTTTGAGAAATCTTTTACTCAAAGCGGTTAATTTCATCAATAGCGATATCGGGGAATTTAATAAGGACATGGCTTCGATAAACGAACTACTCAAAAAATTAGGCGTATCCGAGACCTACAACAGTATTTCTTATATGCAAAAAGCCGACCTTGAAAGTCGGCTGACTAGTGTAAAAACGGAGATTACCAAGATAGTCAAGAATATTGAAGACGCCCAAAAAGAAATCGAGACATTCGAGATTGGCGTAAGAGATCATACAAAACTTCTCGACAAAAAACGCGAACTTGATGCAGCTATTTCAAACATAAAAGTGAGACGGGAAGAATTCTCTAAAAAGGAGTCAGCCTTGATTCAGGCAATTCAAGATCGCAAAGACTTGTTGAAGCAATTAGTCAAGTCGGTAATTCTCCAAAAGAAAAAGTACGAAGAAATCATTGGGGCATTCTCCGCTCAAAAGGCGGAAGTGCTTTCTGATCTGAACTTTGGCACCAAGATTCACTTTGACTCGGCGAAATTCCTCCAAACCGCAGAAGATGTAATGGATAACAGAAAGGTTACAGTAACCAGTAAAGAAGGTAAATCAATGTTTGATGATTTGTTTGCTATTATAGATTCGATCTTAAATGGCGATGAGAATAATATTGACAATTTTGTCGTTGAAGTTGAAAAATTGAATAAAGAATACAAGAATAAGCTCAAAAGCTCCCAAGCCATCACGATTAGTGATTTCTACAGATTCCTTTTCGGGAATTATTTTTCGGTAATACCAATAGTAAAGTATAAAAATACCCATCTGTCCAAGTTATCGCTCGGCCAAAAAGCAACCGTCTTGATCAAGATTTATTTAGCCCAAGGCGATAAGCCAATTATTATTGATTCCCACGATGATCATCTCGATAACGAGTTCATCATGGATGAATTGGTTAAGGCTATCAGGCAAGCAAAAAACTACCGACAAGTTATTTTAGCTTCCAATAATGGCAATGTAGTTATCAACAGTGATGCTGAACAGATTATTATTGCTAACAGGAATAATGGCTTAATCTCTTACATATCAGGATCAATTGAGAATCCAGTTATTCGTGATCGTGCTGTTAAGGTTTTGGAGGGTGGATCGGATGCATTTCGTCAACGCCAGCAAAAATATCGGTTGAATAACTAGATTATTAAAAAGATTTTACCACCAAAATAAGCCTGAAATCGTCCAATCCGAAAGAGTCGCCCATTGCGGGCGGATGGGATGAATCCTTGCCTGTTCCTGAGCAATTCTTACGATTGTCAATATTGTATACATTTCTATTGACAAATATATTTACATAGATTAATATAATGAAGTAAACAATAATGTTGTGATATCGTAAAATATCAAAGTCTATTTTTGGGAGATATATATGGCTAACTATCATGTTTCTAAACATCCTGACGGTGGATGGCAGGCTAAAAAAGAAGGAGTGAACAGAGCGGCTGGAATTTTTGATACTCAACGAAAAGCGGAGAAAGCGGCGAAGGAATTTTCCGCTAATTCCGGCGGCGGAGAAGTTCGAATTCACGGGCTGGATGGCAAAATAAGGGACAGTGACACGATAAAACCGGCAATAGACCCGTATCCACCCAAAGACAAGGTATATTAAGAATATGCTTTCAAAATTCATCCAACAGATGCGCAAAAAGCGCAATCTGACGCAGGAGTATCTGGCGTTAAAGATTGGCGTTTCCAGGCCTACTTATATCCAAATAGAGCAGGGCGAGAAGGATTTAACTATTTCCGCAGCGAAAACACTTGCAGATATTTTTGGCATTTCTTTTGAAGATTTTTTAGCCGGTAAAGAGCCAAGACATGAGGTTATTTTAGAAAAAGCTAGAGCAGACAAAAAAGTAGCGCCCGATCTTCAAATCCGCGTAACGCGAAAGAATCTTGATAAATTCAAGCAGGTGTTGCTTTATATTCTGGAAAAAGTCTGCGGCAAGCCAAATGTCGGCGAAACTGTACTCCACAAACTCCTTTATTTTATTGATTTTGATTATTATGAGAAGTTTGAAGAAAACTTAATGGGGGCGACTTACATTAAAAATCATCACGGACCGACGTCGGTTGAGTTGGGGACGATTTTAAAAGATATGCAGAAAAACGGCGAGATCGAAGCGGTAAAAAGCAAATATTTTAACCATTTGCAAAAAAAATATCTGCCGATTAAGCGAGCCGATCTTAATGCCCTCTCGGCACGGGAAATTGGTCATATTGAAGAAGTCCTGGCTCGTCTTTCTGATAAAAATGCTAAAGAAATAGAAAATTACTCTCACGAAGATATGCCGTGGAAAGCGGCAAAAGAAGGTCAGCCCATTTCTTATGAAAGCGTGTTCTATCGGGATGAACGATATTCAGTAAGAAACTATGACGATGAACTTTAATGAACTACCGGAATTTGCCAAAGAATTTAAGCGGATGACCAAGAAGTACAAATCATTGTCGGATGACCTGGAAGAGTTTAATCGCGTACTCACCGTTGAGCCTTTGGGTAACAGTAAACATTTTAATATCATAACAAAGAATGATCGCTGCACTGTCGTAAAGGCGCGTTTATTTTGCCGCTATCTAAAGGGTTCTTCTCTGCGGATTATTTACGCTTTCCATTGCAATGATTTGAGGGTTGACTTTATCGAGATATATTTTAAGGGCGATAAGGAAAATGAAAACTGCGAAAGGATTAAAGCATATCTAAACAGTTTCTAACCCCACCCACCGCCAAATAAAATTGAGTATTGTGAGTTAGGTTGAGTGAAGCGAAAAACCAATAACTTACTATAGACTGACAAGAGAATAATGCTATATCGCAGATCTGCCTGTGCGGTACACGCTGACAGGTCACAAGTAAAAGGGACGGCATTCTTCTTTACCGTAATAACCTGCAAGAGAAATGGCATACAATCCGAAAGTGGGCGTTCTTGTGAAAGAGGGCGATTATGACTTACCAAGAAATAGAGAATAAAGTAGTTTCCATATTAACAAAGTACAATGTCAAGACAATAGGCATCTTCGGCTCTTATGCCAGAGGTGTTCAAAGACCGGACAGCGATCTGGATGTCCTGGTGAATTTCAAGGAGAGAAAGAGCCTGCTTACCTTGGTGAGAATAGAACGGGAGCTGTCTGAGACCATTGGAGTGAAGGTGGATCTTCTCACAGAACAGTCCATAAGCCCATATCTGATCGACAGGATAAAATCGGAAATGAAGGTGATATATCAATGATCAAGGATGGCACCGTATTTTTACGGCACATACTGGATGCAATCAATAAGATTCAGAAATATACAAAAGATATGGATTATGAGGGTTTCAGGGCATCCAGCCTGGTGCAGGATGGTGTAATACGACAATTGGAGATTATTGGAGAGGCTACAAAGAACCTGTCACAGGAAATTCGGGAAAAACATCCTGATATCCCGTGGAAAGACATTGCAGGGATGAGAGACAAACTGATTCACCAATATTTCGGTGTTGATATAGCCGGGGTATGGGACACATTGGAAGAGGATATCCCGACTCTGAAAAGTAATCTGATTAAGCTTTTGTGAGAAACGGAATAATAGAGTTAGCGACTCTGTTACAAAAACCATTGCCAAACTTGATAAGGAGACGGAGACATTGGAAGGCGTCCGGCTCTTGCGGCAAGAGGCAGAAAGGTGAATAGTGACAAGAGGGACACATCCCTATTATCTCAGTTACGATAAAGTACACCCGAAAAGATTATAATTGGAGAAAAAGGAAATATGGTTTTAAAATCAGTTGAATCTGAAAATACAGAATTCAAATCCAGATGGCGGGATGAGGCGGGAAAAAGGGGTTAGCGCAGAAAAATGATAATCGTTAAATCAAAAAACAATGTTCCCTTACGACTAACAAAGGAACGATGGAACCATATTATTCTTAGACATCCCGAAATGGATGTGCAAAAGGAACACGTTTTGGAAACCGTGACTATCCCCGATCTGATTCAGGAGGGGGATTTTGGGGAGTTTCTTGCCGTTAAGTTTTATGAGAAAACACCGCTGACATCCAAGTATTTAGTTGTAATATATAAAGAGGTCATAGATACCGACGGTTTTATAATAACAGCGTATTACGCTACGAAACCTTCTGAAAGGAGGAAAATATTATGGAAGCGATAAAGATACTTGAGAAGAAAGAGAACCTTAACTGGGACTATGATGAAGAGGCAGATGTCCTTTATATAAGTGTAGGAGAGCCGCAAAAGGCGCTCGGCGTGGACATCGGGGAAGGCGCTGTTGTGAGATATATTGAGGCTACCGGCGAGGTTGTGGGGCTTACTCTGATAGGAGTTAAAGAAAGGGTGCTTAGGAGTCTAAAATCTAATTGATATGACACTTGCAGTTGACAAACCCATATTAAACAATCCTTTCGAAGAGCCAAAGGAATACTGGATTTATGATGAGGGTCAGCCAAAAAGGATGCCAGGCAGAAGACCTGGCGGGTTACTATTTTCGCACGGGAAAAAGTCAAAACGAGCAAATAAGACTCTTTGTTTCTGTGGGGATGCTTACTGAGGGGTAGGATACAAACAAGGTAACACAATTTTTGGTATTTTTTCCCTGTGTAATCTGCGAAATCTGTGGTTCCAAACGTGTTTCCCCGTTTGCACGAGGACAAGTATTGGTCTGAGGCTTAGCCTCGCTAGTCATTTATTGGGTTCGATGATAACCTTGATGGAATCCTTTGCCTCAGCAACTAACTTGAAACCTAAGGCGGTATCGGCAAGACCTAACCTGTGAGTGATCAGCTCACGTACTTTTACCCTGCCCGCACGGATTAGTTCGATGGACGCGGCTGTATCATCCGGCGGACCGGCGTAAGACATGATGATGGAATTACAATTGCGCCAGAGGTCCCAGAGATTCACGGGAGTTATTGCATTGGGTTCTGTGGGGGCAAAAAACAGAATCGTTCCGCCCCGATCTACGGAGTTAAATGCCTGCTGAATAGCCGACGTAGCTCCGGTGCATACGATGACGAGGTCTGCCAACCGTCCGTTATTCGCCTTGCTTAAACAGGCGGGGACATTCTCTTTTGCGTGAATGGTTATATCTGCCCCGCATTGTTTGGCCATTTTTAAGCGGTAGTCAGTAATGTCTACCGCACATATTCTTCCCGCCCCAAGGGCGCGCGCCAGCTGGATGTGAAGGAGGCCGGAGATACCGCTGCCGATAACGAGTATACTCTGTCCCGGATGCAGATTTGCTTTCTTTTGCCCAAGGAGGGTGCAGGCAAGAGGCTCTGCAAAGGTGCCCTCTTCAAAAGAGACCTCATCCGGCAGGATAAAGGTGCCGCGGTCAACATTGATCTGGGGGATACGAAGATATTCAGAAAATCCACCGGGATAAAAATTGGTGGTACGTAAGGTGTCGCACACCGAGTACTGTCCGTTCAGGCAATAGTGGCAGGTATTGCAGGGCACATGATGGGCAACCGTTACCCGGTCGCCCACCTTGAAACGCGTAACTCCTTCACCGATAGCAACGATTTCTCCTGCAATTTCGTGTCCTAATACCAGGGGGGCTTTTTTGATGCGATACCATTCCATGACATCGCTTCCGCAGATACCGCTTGCCCGTACCTTTACCAGCAATTCGCCTGAACCGATGTGCGGAGTTTGCATCTCTTCGATCCTGACATCCCTGTTGTTGTAATACATTGCTACGCGCATAGTGTTTTTCCCGTTATAAAAATCGCATAAACTAGAGAAAAATGCCTACTTTTTCTTCTCATTCTTCACGGAATGAAACAGGTCGCTGGCCTGTTTAACGGTCGCATTTTCATGGATGATGGCGCGCAGCGCCCTGATCATGGCTACCGGGTGTTCGTTTTGCCAGATATTTCTGCCCAGGTTTACCCCAATAGCGCCTTTGTTCATCCCATCGTGAACAAACTCAAACACTTCAACGTCTGAATTGGTCTTTGGGCCGCCGGCCATGACCACCGGTACGGGACAGCCATTCGTGACCTTATCAAAATTTTCGCACCAGTACGTTTTTACCACGCGGGCGCCCAATTCTGCTGCGATGCGGCAGCAGAGCGCGAGATAACGGGCGTCCCGTTTTTCCATTTCCCTTCCCACCGCGGTAACGGCCATTACAGGAATACCGTATCGCTCCGCTTCGTCAACCAGCTTTGACAGGTTGAGCAAGGTCTCTTTTTCGTAATCGCTGCCAATAAAGACGGAGAGACCAACCCCGGAGGCATTCAGGCGGATCGCCTCTTCGATGGAAGTGGTGAGCACTTCATTGGCAAGATCTTTCCCTACCATGCTGGTGCCGCCCGATACCCGGAGGATGATCGGCTTGCTGTTTTCCGGATTTATGCAGGAACGCAATACGCCTCGGGTGCAGAAAAGTGCATCCGCATAGTCAATAATCGGTTTAATGGTTTCCCCAGGTCTTTCCAGTTTTGAAGTGGGTCCCTGGAAATATCCATGATCTATCGGCATATACATGCATCGGCCGTTTGGTTTAATAAGCTGAGACAAGCGGTTTTTCATTCCCCAATCCACGGTTTTTTATCCTCCCTTAAAAAGTGTTGAAAATTATCCTGTTATTTCAGATTGCCGGGCATTTGATTGCCACCGGTTAAAAATGCCTTTTCCCCCTTGTAATGCTCGCCTGATCCGCGCCTAAATCCCGTCCCCGTCCTTATAATTTTTCATGAATATCGACATGATCTCTGATTCTGTTTCAGAAGCGGCATCATCCGCGTCGCTTGAAAGGTTTAACGTGTTTTCCAGTTTTTTTATCCGCTGTTTCAGTTTGCCATTTTCCTTTAATACCGTCATGATCGCCTCGGCAATAGGGTCGGGTAATTGCCCATGATCCAGCAAGGCCTCCTGTTCTCCCTTCTTTCGTTGTTTTATAATTCTGCCTGGCACACCGACTACCGTTGCATGAGGCGGCACGTCCTTCGTTATGACAGAACCGGATCCGATCCTCGCGCAATCGCCTATCGTTATATTCCCCAGGATGCAGGCGTTTGAACCTACAATAACCTTTTTGCCCAGGTTGGGATGTCTTTTCGTCTTTTCCGTCGTTGTGCCGCCGAGAACAACCCCTTTATAGAGGAGGCATCCATCGCCGATTACCGCGGTTTCACCAATCACCACGCCCATGCCGTGGTCAATAAATACCCCCCGTCCTATTTGCGCAGCCGGATGTATTTCAATTCCAGTCAAAAACCGGTTGATGTGTGAAATGAAACGGGATACGGTGATCCATTCTCTTCTCCACAGATAATGAGCTATCCGATGCAACCAGAGGGCGTGAATGCCCGGATAGCAGAGTAATACTTCAAATTTGCTCCGTGCTGCAGGATCATTTTGGAAAGCAACATTTATATCCTCGCGCAAACGGTCAAACATCAAAATTCCTTAAATAAGACCGTGGACAGATAGCGTTCGCCGGTATCGGGAAGCACAACCACAATCAGCTTTCCTTTGTTTTCAGGCCTTGCAGCCACCTGGAGTGCGGCGTGCATCGCTGCCCCGGAAGAGATGCCGGCCAGGATCCCTTCCTGCCTGGCCAGTTGCCGGGATGCGGCAAATGCCTGTTCGTTCTTTACGGCAATGATTTCATCGATTACCTTCATATTGAGAATGTCCGGAACAAATCCCGCGCCGAGTCCCTGAATCTTATGCGGCCCTGGTTTCCCGCCGGAAAGCACCGGTGAATCGGCGGGCTCCACGGCAACGACCTTCAGCGATGGTTTCCGTTCCTTAATGACCTCGCCAACACCCGTAATCGTTCCCCCCGTGCCTACCCCTCCCACAAAGATATCGATTCTGCCATCCGTATCATTCCATATCTCCTCGGCCGTTGTTTTGCGGTGTATCTCCGGATTTGCAAGATTTTTGAATTGCTGCGGTATAAACGAGTTCGGGGTATTCTTCTGTAGTTCTTCTGCCTTACTCACAGCGCCCTTCATTCCTTCAGCGCCGGGTGTCAGCACGATCTCTGCGCCAAATGCCTTCAGCAGGTCCCTGCGTTCTATACTCATCGTGTCCGGCATCGTTAAAATCAATTTATAGCCCCGCGCAGCAGCCACAAATGCCAGTGCAATACCCGTGTTGCCTGAAGTGGGTTCTATGATGATGGTGCTTTTACCAACCAAACCCGTCTTTTCCGCTGCTTCAATCATGGCGATCCCAATGCGGTCCTTTACGGAGCCCAAGGGATTAAATGATTCCATCTTGGCTACTACGGTAGACCCTAATCCTTTCGTAACATTATTTAATTTTACTAAGGGGGTGTCGCCAATCGTTTTCGTAATATCTTCATATATTTTTGCCATACGGTCTCCTTAATCAGATTCTGACAAAAAGCAAGTCTTCTTTATCAAGCCATTTGAAACAGATATACTATCATAGGAAGAAGTTATTTCACAAGAAATTTTTACAGGTTTCAATTTCCCTTGACAAAAGTGAATTTATCTATAGTATATGAAGTTTCATTTATCGTGTTTCCCGTTTTTTCATGAACGAATTGTCTGAATCGTTCGATCACTTCGTAATGGGGAAATACGATAAAAATGCGGGTTTTTTTAGGCATTTCTATTTTTTGGGAACATAATTCTTTTTACAGGTGTTACCGTGATCTATAAAAATATCGATGAACTTGCAAAACAGGTTGGTGGGTCGTTGCGGCTTACGACGCTGATTATCAGCAGGGCGAGGCAAATTATAAAAAAGTCGGCTGTTCTTGTTGCCGTTGATACCGATGACCCGGTAAGAATAGCGTTTTTGGAGTTAATGCAATCGAAGATCAAATTGAGAGAGAGCGGAGAACAGGAAAAGAAAGTTTTAGAATCGAAAAAGACGGAGGGCTCATAGGACTCTGCTGAAAAAGCAGAGGACATCCGGATTTTCAAAGTGTCTATGCTTTGTCTTGTTTATGGTGAGAGAGGGGATGTATTTCATCGAATCCGCGTATCATCATGAGCTGGAATTGTTATTTGCTAGCCTACATTCTAAACTGCCTGCCAATGAATATCGCATCAAATCGCAAGCCTTAATTCCTTGTTTCATAAATTCCGGACGATCAAATGGGTGTGTGATGGTAAGGAGCGTACGTGTGGAAGCACGTGAAGCGGAATTGCAATCCGTTCCCGTGCGGGTGTTCCGAAGAGAGCGTTTTATATTATGTCTATGTTAAGGATGGATAAAAACCGGCTCCAGTGAAAAAAGATAAAAAGGGGTTATTCTAAAGGGGGAGTTTTGTATATATGATTAAAGTCGACCATTTGGCAAAACGTTATGCGGACGTATACGCAGTAGATCACATTTCATTTGAAGTGGAACAGGGGGAGATTTTAGGGCTTCTGGGACCAAATGGCGCCGGGAAGACGACAACGATGCGCATCCTGACCTGTTACATGCCGGCAACTTCCGGGACTGCCACGGTGTCCGGTTATGATGTCTTTCGTGATTCAATTAACGTGAGAAAGAATATCGGATATTTGCCCGAAAACGTACCTTTGTACCCTGAAATGCGGGTAAGGGAGTATCTTTCGTTCCGCGCAAAACTGAAGAAATTGCCGTACCGTGAGCGCAAGGCAAAGATTGGAGAATGTATTGAAAAATGCAGGATTGCGGATGTCCAGAATCAAATTATTGGCACTTTGTCCAAGGGTTACCGCCAAAGGGTAGGGTTGGCAGACACCCTTGTCCATGACCCGAAAATTCTCATCCTCGATGAGCCAACGATCGGACTCGACCCCAATCAGATCCGGCAGGTAAGGCAGTTGATAAAAGAATTAGGTGAAAGGCACACCATCTTGCTGTCGACTCATATCCTCCCTGAAGTTGAAATGCTCTGTGGCCGTGTCATTATTATCAACAAAGGCAAAATCGTCGCTATGGATACGCCGTCCAATCTGGCCGTTCAGCTAAGAAGCGGAAACAACATTTCCCTGGAAGTTCGCGGCAGTGGCGAAAAGATCAGAAATGCCCTGTCCGGTATCAGGGGCGTGAAAAAGGTCGTATGGCAGGAGAAGGGCGAACTGAGTAATTTTAATGTAGAGGCGGAAAGAGGTATGGACATTCGTGAAGACGTCTTTATGAGTATTGTAAAAAATAATGGCGTTATCCGGGAGATGAAACAGGCGTCTATTACCTTAGAAGAGATATTCCATCAGATCACTACGCAGGAACACCATGAACAGGAGGTAACGGCATAAATGACGAGTGTGGGTACGATATTTCAGAGAGAAGTTAACGCATATTTCCTATCACCGATTGCATACGTTGTTATCGCAGTCTTTACGGTTTTCTCCGGTTATTTCTTTTCGATCATGCTGGGGATAACCCAGGAATCTACGCTGCGGTATAGTCTTGCCTATACGCAGTTTATTTTATCCATCCTGGCCCCCGTTATTACCATGCGGTTAATGGCGGAAGAAAACAAAACGGGTACGATTGAGCCTCTCATGACGGCGCCGGTTACCGATTTTGAGGTGGTGTTTGGGAAATTTTTAGCAGCCTGGGCGCTCTATAACGTGATGATTGCGCCAACCGCTTTTTATATCATCTTTCTGGCATGGGTTGGAAGTCCTGATTATGGCGCAATTATCGCCAGTTATATCGGTCTGATCCTGATGGGGGGGCTTTTCACTTCTATCGGGCTGCTGGTGTCTGCTGTCACAAAAAATCAAATTGTTGCGGCTGTTATCGGCATTGTTGCCCTGCTTATCCTGCTGGTGATCGGTTTGGCGAGCACTGAACATGAAGGATGGTTTTACAACGCACTCAAATATATTGGTACCTATGATCATTGGGACACCTTTACCAAAGGGATTATTGATACGAGGGATGTGATTTATTACGTCAGCTTTACTGCATTACTCATATTTATTGTTGTACGCATTGTCGAGAGCAGGAGATGGAGATGAGCACGGTGAATAAAAAAAAGAATGATTGGTTTGATCAGGCAAACGGCTATATTATCCTGGCCGGCATCATTGCGGTTGTGGCAGGCTTTGGCACATCAAGGATTTTCGATTCTTGGGGGCTGTCGTCTCTTATTCCCATGGGTATCGGGGGGGCTGTTATTATCGGATTTAGTACGGTTGCAGCCATGAGAAGAAATTGGTTTTCAACCGAGGCGTCCAGGAGAAAAGCGCTGGTTGGCACCAACGTTGCAATCATGTCCATCTTTGCGGCATGCATTTTTGCGATCGTTGGATTTCTCAATAACCGACACTATGAACGCTTCGACCTTACCGTCACCGGGAAATATTCCCTTTCGTCCAAAACCAAAAATATTCTTAAAAATCTGGACAAACCCATTGTTATAACTACCCTTTTTAATCCGGGTGAGATGTTTTATGAACAGATCCTGGATATCCTGAAAGAATACGCCTACCACACGGACAAGATTAAAGTGGAAAGTGTCGATCCGTTAAGGAATCGAACCAAGGTTGAAGAACTGGCAAAGCGTCTCAATATCAGCGATCTTCAGCTCAATACCGTTGTGTTTGAATGTGGTGAGTACAGTAAGCATGTTCAGCAAAATGAAGTGATCGAAAAACAGTATCCTTTTAAGTTTAAGGGGGAAGAGGCGTTTACTGAGGCGATTCTCAATGTTACCCAGGAGAAACAAACGGCCATTTACTTTGTTACCGGGCATGGCGAACGGCAGTTTGAAGATTTTGACCGCGGAGGAATTTCCGGAATTGCCAACGCCCTTAAAAGGGACAACTGTCGTGTTGCGCCCCTCGATATTCTCTCCTCGAAGAAAATTCCGGATGATTGCGAGGTGCTCGTGATTGCGGGGCCGGCGAAGGCCTATCTGACAGAAGAACTCAACATTATCCGCAGTTATCTTGAAAACCGGGGTAAGCTTTTGCTTATGCTTGAACCGGCGCTGAGCCCGAATGCACCCACGGGATTTAAGACGCTTTTGCCGGAATACGGCATTGCGGTTCGTGACGATGTCGTTGTCTACAACAAAGTCAATATGCCTCTTTTTGGCATTCAGACCGTTGCGGAAATCTATGTGGGCAAGGATGAATATGCTGAAGACCACCCGATTGTCAACGATCTGAAGACGTATAATACGATTTTCTTTGGCGCATGTCCTGTTGACGCTTCGCCTCCGAATGACCAGATGCCCTATCAGGCAACCGTGCTCATACGGGCGCCTGAAGGCTCGTGGGGGGAGATTGACGTTGCAAATTTACGGCAGAAAAAGCCGGAATATAACATTGACACGGATGTGCAGGGTCCAGTCTCTCTGGCGGTAGCCTCTCAGGTAAAGGAATTGCCAAAGTCGGTTACCCAGTCGCATCCTGCTATGGCGAATGACCCAACGGCGAAGCCTCAAGGCGCCCGACTGGTTGTTTTTGGAGACGTGAATTTTGCCACAAACGAATATATAGAAAATCCGGGAAATACCGATTTATTTCGCAATTCCATTAATTGGTTAGCCAAAAAGGAAACACAGCTGGGAATTTCCGCCAAGCCGCCTGATTTCCGCAAGGCAACCATCAGCCCGATTCAGATGAAGGTGATCTTCTGGATATCAATTGCAGGCATTCCGGTGATACCCATTGTTATTGGCAGTATCGTTTGGTGGAAAAGGCGCCGCTAATTCAGAAGTTTCGCGCAATACAGAGGTTCCGTCGGTCCATTTTTATGGTATTCTACGCTGGAGGAAAGAATTAAGTCATGAAACTGAAAACAACCATTATCCTTTTAATTGTTGCCGCTATCGGTATTTCGTACGTCTTCCTTTACGAAAAGAAACAACTCCCCCAGGAAGAATGGGAACGGCTGCAAAAAAAAGTGTTGCCTGACTTTAAGGCGTCAATGATCAAAAAAATTGAATTGAACAATGAGGGTGGCAAGGTTATTCTGGAAAAGACCGCGGATAATTACTGGCATATCACAGAGCCCCTCAAGCTCCGTTCAGATAATTCTGAAGTCAACAGTATCCTCTCCGAGTTTGAATTTATGAATAAGGTTGGCTCGTTCAGCCAGGAAGGGGATAAGCCGTTTGATCTCAAAGATTATGGTCTGGATGCCCCCACGATCTCCATTACCATGTACACCGACATCCCGGCAAAGCCTGATAAGATTCAGGTAATGGGACCGAAGGATAAATATACGGTATTTGTTGGCAAAAAGCTTGCTGCCGGCGATAATGTGTATATAAAACTCGATGCAAGCGATGAGGTTGTGGTCGTGCCGGGCACCCTTCTTGGAAAAGTTACGAAAAATGTCCTTGATTTACGCAGTAAATGGGTGTTTGCCTTTGACAAGGATGCGGTAGAAAAGATTGAGGTGAAAACGGCAGACTATCATATCGTTTGTGACCGGAAGGGCAGTTTCTGGCGTCTCTCTGAGCCGGTGAACGATTTGGCAGATCTGGAAAAAGTCCGGGACGTCCTTGGCAAGTTAAAGAATCTGCAGATAGACCGTGCCGACTTTATTACGGAGGATTCATCGGATTTAACGAAATTTGGGCTGGATAACCCCCGCTTTACCGTTACTCTTTATGAAAAAGGAGTTTCGCAATCTGTTCTTTTCGGGCACTCTTTGGATAATAAGGTCTATGCGAAACGCACGGATGAACCTACAGTCTTTTTTCTGAAAGATACGATTCTTGCAGATTTGAGCAAAAGACCAAACGACCTGAGAGACAGAAAGGTTGTGCGGTTCGATTCGATAGGAACCTACGGGATAAACAAATTGGAGATCAAGACACCAGGCGACCTCATTACTATTGAAAAGACTTTGGATCTGGACTGGAAGCTTACCAAGCCCGTTAATATTTATGCAGACCAGGACACGGTTAAGAATTTTATTGAAAAGCTGAAAACCCTTGAGATAGAAGATTTTGTTTCGGATGCGCCAGCAGATTTATCCGCGTATGGTTTAAAAAACCCCGTCTTTGAGATATCCGTCACCAAAGAGGAAGACAAGGAATTGGCTAAATTTTACGTGGGCAATATGTTGTCTGACGGCTCCAAATGTTACGTAAAACGCGTTGGAGAGGAACCGGTATACACCGTTCCCACAACTGAATTCTATGACAAGATTGAGAATCCGCTCCTGCGTTTCCGCGACAGGCTGGTATGTGATTTTAACAAGGATTTGGTAAAAAAACTGGTTATTGAAAAACCGGACCGCACCTTTGTCTGCGATATAACAAACAGAAGAGATGCGGAAGGTCAATTCCAGTGGGAGCTCTCAAGGCCTGTTCAAACAATTGCGGACACAAATGCGATAAACCAGATTATATGGGACATGTCTTTTTTAAAGGTGGACAGCTATATTGTCAAAGCCCCGAAAGATCTGAAACCCTTCGGTTTAAATGACCCGAGGATCAAGGTGTCGGTAACCTATGAGAAGGCGCCAGAGACACCACCGGAAGAACAGGGTCAAAACAAGAAAGAGGAAAAGGCAGAAACCGGAGAAAAAGCAAAGGAATCTCTGGAAAAAATCGTTGAAACGAGGACGTTGCTTATTGGCAAAAAGCTTAAGGATGGCGATAAGGTTAGCTCCTATGGCATGTTTGCGGACAGTGATCTGGTGTTTGAGCTTCCCTGGCCCAAGATCAATAATCTGGATGCTGAATTGGCGCCAACCAGGATACTGAATTTTGAAAGAACGGACGTAAAAGAGCTAACGTTGAACTACAACGAAAGAACCATCTCGTTAAAAAAAATAAATAATGTCTGGAAATTAAAAAATGATGAACAGAAGGAAGTCCAGGGACGAGAAGTGGATTACTTTATTCGCTCTTTGAATGAATTAAAAGGGAATTACATCGAACAATATAAAACAACAAACCTGACGCAATTTTCGCTGGATAAACCACAGGCAATAATCACTATCGGATTGGAAGGCGGGGATGCCGTGCTGTATGTCGGAAAGAAGAAAGACACAGACGGCTATTACCTGAAAAACAAAGATTCTGATTATATCTATGTCGTTGGCAACGAATCGGTTGCTAATCTGATAAAAAAGGAAGAAGATTTTACCACCTTGATTCATGAAGCGATGCCGCAAATGTCCGGCGAAGAAGCAAAGGCGACAATGGATGAAATGTCCCTGGGTACTGCTCCGCATGTCCCACACGGGAAGCCGCCCAAGAGTTCCCCGCATGGTGGATTTCACTAAAAGTGCCGTAGCGTTGCAAAGCCGCGTCTCGCTCACTCTCTCAGGAGATGCGGAGGATAAGGCAGGAGTAGAAACTGTGGAATCCTTAACCCTAAAATACCCGTGTTCGAGGTGAGCCTGTATGAACCACAGGCTCACAAGGGGCGTAATAAAAACGGATCAGGAAGCACGATGACATTTTCAGGTACAGTGCCTTGAAAAGAATACCTCTCTTTTGTTCAATCTTTTTAACGATCATTTGCCCTCCTTTTTTATTTCACGGGGTATTTGCCCGTGAAACCACCTCCAATCGCAGAACCCCCACGGTTATAGCCGTTGAAAAGGTAGGACCTGCGGTGGCCAATATCAGCACCGAGCGACTGATTACCGCACGGCACGCAGATCCGTTTTTTGGATCGAGAAGCGAGCTCTTTGACCAGTTTTTCAATGATTTTTTTGGCCAGGGTCAGAAACAGACGGTTGAAAGACCCTTGGGCTCCGGTGTCATCATCGACGAAGATGGTTACATCGTTACCAACGAACATGTGGTAAGCCGCGCATCAAAGATCAAGGTACGATTATCGGATGGCAAAGATTTCGAGGCTTCCATGATCAGCTCTGACCCAATCAGCGATCTTGCCGTATTAAAGATAAATTCACCCACACCGCTTCCCTACGTTAAGATGGGGACATCAAAGGACCTCATGATTGGGGAATCTGTTATAGCATTAGGGAACCCCTTTGGCCTGGAAAATTCTATTACAACCGGTGTATTAAGCGCGAAAAACCGCACCCTGACATTTAACAGCGAGTACGGTGACATTAAGTACGACGGCCTTATACAAACGGACGCACTGATAAATCCGGGAAACAGCGGAGGCCCCCTCATCAATATTGACGGAGAACTGATTGGCATTAATGCCGCCATTGTAAATCAGGCGCAAGGGATAGGGTTTGCCATCCCCGTTGACAAGGTAAGACAAACCCTCGTTAAACTCTTCAATTTCAGAGAACTCAATAAGATTTGGTTTGGCGCACAGGTTGAGGAGCAGGATGATAGTTCGAAGGGTATTAAAGTTTCATCGATTGAGCCGGGAAGCCCGGCCGATAAGGCACGAATCAAGGTGGGGGATTATATCACAAAAATAGACTCGAAAGAGATCCTGGATATCCTTGACTTTGAAAAATACATCCTCAGGAAGAATGCCGGTGATAAGCTGTCTATTCATATTAATCGCGATGGGAGTGAGTTCAAGGTTGACGTTAAACTGGAAAAGGCGCCGCTCCCTTCCATAGAAAAACTTGCGCTGGAAAAGCTGGGTTTGTATGTGCAGGATTTGACTCCGCAACTTGCAAAACAATTAAAACTGTGGTGGCTAAAGAGCGGGGTATTAATTTCGGGTGTGCAAAAGAACAGTCCCGCTGCCGAAGTAGGGATAAAAGAAGGCCATGTGCTCGTGTATGTTGGCCAATATCGGATTAATGACGTCGAAGAGCTCAGCGCTTTGCTAAAGATCATGCAAAAGGGTGACGTCTGGGAGGTGGGTATCGTCTGGTCTGATAAACTTGGAGAACACCAGGGCTATGCCAGGATAAAAATCCGATAATTCATCTCAAGCCGTTGGAAAATGGTCCATCTGGCGCTTTTTTCCACCGGTTACTTGCAAAAATCCATATCTCTTCCATTGCTCAACACGGAGCGCAAAACAACATCTCCCCCTGCTTCCATCGTCCATGAGTGAAAGTTTTAGGGTGTAAAAACTTGCCAGGGTAATTTGCCAATTGTGAAATTATGAATAAAATTAACCCCGTCAGGGTTTAAAGCCCTGACGGGGTTGACTCACGAATTTCGCACTTCTTCTGCCTGCCTGCCGGGCAGACAAACAGGGATTATGCCTTTTCCGGCTCGCTCTGATTATGTCGCACATCGTATGAAAAACCCAGTATTTCTTCTTGACACGAAGACCTCTTTTGTTATAATTTCGACTCTTTTTAATACAGATATCCTCTTTAGGTGGTAGAAAAGATAAGGCGATGGAAGATGCTATACGTAAGGCCGGTATTCTTATAGAAGCCCTTCCTTACATACGGTCGTTCAGGAATAAAGTTGTCGTAATCAAGTTTGGCGGAGGGGCAATGTCCAGCGACGAGGTGCTCACCAATGTGCTGCAGGACATTGTCTTCATGAAGACCGTTGGCATCTTACCCATTCTGGTGCACGGCGGCGGCCCTCATATCAGTCAGGAGATGACGCGGAGGGGTTTGAGTCCAAAGTTTGTCGAGGGGCACAGAATTACCGACCGTGAGACCCTGGAGATCGCCAGGGATATTCTGATACATCAGATCAGCGCCTCTATTGTAAAGAAGATTGCCGAATTGGGGAATGCGGCTGCCTGTATCTGGGAAAACGATTTTTGCCCGCTCAAGGCGGAAAAATACTATGTGGAAACAAAGACGGAACAGGGCGGCATGAAGAAGTTGGATATCGGTTTTGTGGGCAGGGTTACTGCAATCGATAAGGACCGGTTCCTGAATCTATGCACCTCATGCACCATTCCTATTGTGCCTCCTATTGCAAAGGGTGACAATGGAGATGTGTATAATGTCAATGCAGACAATGTTGCAGCATTTATTGCAAAGGCGCTTGGCGCCGAAAAGCTCGTATTTCTTTCAAATACCCATGGCATCATGACACGGCCAAAAGATGAAACATCCTTTGCCTCGACCTTGCACGAAGATGAGGTTCACGCGCTCATCGATAAAAAGGTAATCAGCGAGGGCATGCTTCCCAAGGCACTGGCCTGTATCAGCGCCGTGAAGGCAGGGGTAAAGAAGGCGCACATTATTAATGGAATGCTTCCCCATGCGCTCTTATTGGAAATTTTTACCGACAAAGGCGTTGGAACGCAGATTATCGTATAAAAGGTTGTTGTATCTCATAGAGAATATTGTATAATTTCGGGGATTGAAATACGCTTGTAATTTCAATCCCCTTTTCATTTTTGAGCAGAACCAAGGACTGGAAGGCATGAACACAAAAGAGATGAAAGAAATTTACGACCGCTACGTTATTCCCAATTATATCCGGAATCCTATTTTACTGGTGAAAGGAAGTGGCGCGGATATATGGGATGCTGAAGGCAAGCGCTACCTTGACCTCTTCTCTGGCTGGGCAGTGAGCCTGCTAGGACACTGTCATCCTAACGTCGTTGCAGCGATACAAAACCAGGCGGCAAAACTCCAGCATGCTCCTAATATTTATTATACTGAGCCACAAGGAGTACTGGCAAAACACATCTCTGAAAAATCCTTTGGCGGGCAGTGTTTCTTCTGCAACAGCGGCGCTGAGGCCAATGAGGCGGCGATTAAGCTTGCCCGTATCCACAACTCTGACAAAGGCAGATACAAGATCGTTACCTTTTTAAACTCGTTCCATGGCCGGACTCTTGCCACGGTTACTGCAACTGCCCAGCCGAAATACCATAAGGGATTTGCGCCGCTTGTTGAAGGCTTTTCCTACGTCCCTTTTAACGATCTGGAAGCGCTCAGAAAATCAGTGGATGACAAGACGTGCGCGATTCTGTTGGAGCCCATTCAGGGCGAGGGCGGGATTAATATCGCCACGAAAGAATTCATGCAAGGCATAAGAAAACTGTGTGATGAAAAGGGATTGTTGATGATCCTCGATGAGGTGCAGTGCGGCATGGGGAGGTCGGGGAAATATTTTGCGTATCAGCACTATGATATTGAGCCGGATATTATGACCCTGGCAAAGGCGCTCGGGGGCGGTGTTGCCCTTGGAGCGATGACGGCCAGAAAGGAGATTGCAAAGAGCCTTGTCCCCGGCAGTCATGCCTCGACGTTTGGCGGAAATCCTTTGGCATGCGCGGCAGGGGTGGCGGTGTTTGAAACGATTGAAAAAGAGGGACTGCTTTCTCATGTCACAACAATGGGCGGGTACGCTGCCGATCAGTTAAAGGCATTACAAAAGACGCACAAAATAATTCATGATGTGCGCGGTGTGGGTCTTATGATTGGGATTGAACTTGCGGTGAATGGGGCCGAGTTTATCAAACGTTGCATTCAGGCAGGCCTGTTCCTCAATTGTACTCATGAGAAAGTCATCCGGTTTATGCCGCCCCTGAACGTTAAAAAGGAACACATCGACGAGGGGCTGAATATTATCAATACGGTTCTTTCGAATCTCTAATGTATGAGAGAATGCCTATGAAATGCAAGGACTTAATTTCGATAGCGGATCTTTTGCCATCTGACATTGAGGAGATATTTACCGTTACCAGGGAACTCAAGGAATGGCATGCCAAGGGATATGATGAGAAATGTCTGAACGGAAAGATCCTTGGGATGATCTTTGAGAAGAGTTCTATGCGCACCCGCGTTTCCTTTGAAGTGGCGATGGTGCAATTGGGCGGCCACGCCATTTACCTGACCCAGGGCGATATAAACCTTGGCAAAAGGGAGGCGGTAAAAGACGGCGCCAGGGTGCTCTCGAGATATGTCGATGGGATTGTTATCCGCACCTTTGGTCAGGAAACCATTCAGGAACTGGCCAGATACGCCACGGTGCCCGTGATCAATGCCCTGTCAGATTACCTCCACCCGTGTCAGGCGCTTACCGATATGTATACGATTAAGGAAAAGTTCGGCACCTATACGAATGTAAAGATCGCCTATATTGGCGATGGAAATAATGTTGCGCGATCTTTGGCGCAAATCTGCGCAAAACTCGGCATCCATTTTTATGTTGCATCACCAAAGGGATACGAGCTTTCTTCCGAATTTCTTGCCAAAGCGAAACAAATGGCAGAGGGGTATGACGTAATTCACCTTTCTCACGATCCGAAAGAAGTGGCAAAAAATGCGCAGGTGCTCTATACCGATACATGGGTTAGCATGGGACAGGAGGCAGAAAAAGCGGTAAGGCAGCAGGCGTTCAGGGATTTTCAGATCAATAACGATATTGTGAAATTAGCAAAGAATGATGTCAAAGTCATGCACTGTCTGCCAGCTCATCGGGGAGAAGAGATTACCGATGACGTTCTTGACGGGCCGAATTCCATTGTCTACGATCAGGCCGAAAACAGGCTGCATGTGGAAAAAGCTCTTTTAAAACTTCTCTTGCGTAAATAAAACTATGAGAGTCGATGATCGCTTGTCTGATGAGTTGCGCCCTTTCAGTATCACCAGACATTTTACCAAATACGCGCCAGGGTCCGTGCTTATTCAAACCGGCAACACGAAAGTCATCTGCACGGCTTCGGTAGAAGAAAGTGTGCCGCCCCATATCAAAAATACCGGCGAAGGCTGGATTACGGCGGAATATTCCCTTCTGCCAAGCTCTACGCCGGTAAGAGCTCCGCGGGAATCCACCAGAGGAAAGGTGGGGGGGAGAACGCATGAAATACAGAGGCTCATTGGCCGCTCACTGCGCTCCATTATGGATCTTGCCTTGCTGAAAGAGCGGACGATCTGGATTGACTGCGATGTGATCCAGGCGGACGGAGGGACGCGCACTGCGGCTATTACCGGCAGTTACATAGCGCTCATGGACGCTGTCCGTTGGCTGAAGAGTAAGGACATGATCAGGGAAAATCCGGTTATAAATAGTGTCGCGGCAGTAAGTGTTGGGGTCGTGAATGACGCCGTTTTGTTAGATCTCTGCTACGCAGAAGATGCCGCTGCCCAGGTAGACATGAACGTGGTGATGACGGGCGATGGCAAATTCATCGAATTACAAGGCACAGGAGAAGAGTACGCCTTTGATGACGGACAACTGGCGGAGATGCTGAAGATGGCAAAAAAGGGCATTTGGGAAATAATTGAAATCCAGAAGAAGGCATTGGAAACCGCGTAACAGATGTTAAAGATTTTCGCTTTCCAACTCCCCCATTCCAATTTTTAAAAAGGGGATGGAAAGTTGAGTAGGGTGTATGAAGCGAAGCGCATCCACCATTGAGGAGGGCGTGGAATGGTGGACTTCGTCGTGAGATCAGTCGAACAATTCAGCGCAAAAGACGGCGTCTTAATCCACCCAGGCTAGCCGACAAATCGCAGAACCAATTTATAGAACGTTAATTCAAAGGATAGAATTCGTTTTGCAAACAGGAGAAGAGAGATGACTTCATTCGTAAATACGCTGCATGCAAAAACCATTTTAATTGCCACACAAAATGAAAAAAAGAGGGCGGAGATAAAGGAGATTCTTAAAGACGTCCCCGGTATTCGGCTCAGAGGCCCCGAAGATTTTCCCTTTTTACCGCTGGTAGAAGAGGATGGAACTACCTTTCAGGAAAATGCCGTGAAAAAGGCAATTCCTCTGGCAAAGGCCTGTAACACATGGGCAATGGCAGATGATTCTGGGCTTGAAATCGATGCACTGGGTGGGCGGCCTGGCGTCTATTCATGCAGATATGCAGGCGCTAATGCGACCGATGAAAAGAATAGAGAAAAGGTATTGTCGGAATTAAGGGGAGTGCCCAGGGAGCGGCGTACGGCTGGCTTTGTTTGCGCTATTGCCCTTGCCGGTCCACAGGGATTGTTCTTTGTTGTTGAAGGTCGTTGCGAGGGATTTATTACTGAAGAACCGAAAGGGAAATACGGTTTTGGATACGATTCCATTTTTTATGCGCCTGATCACCGCCAGACCTTTGCAGAGTTAAATCCTGCAATCAAAAACAGGATCAGCCATCGCGCTCATGCCTTGATGCAGTTTAAGGAAAAAATAGAACCACTGATCCGGAGACGGTAGGGTATTGCCTGCTGCAGAATTCGGAAGTCGGAATTCAGGATGAAAATGAAACCGATTCACGCCACCTGGTTGCCCCGACTCCTGATTCCGCCGGCGCCGTTCTGATTCCTCAAACCTGCAAGGAATGAGGCGTGAACAGCATATATTCGGCATCTTCAGTCTATGTTCCCCCGCAGGTTGTATGACGGCGTCCAAGGCCTCTTCAAATTTCCCGGAGACTTCTTTGTAAACATCCGGCGCTTTTATGCCCTTCAGGTGCATCTGATATGTAAGATAAGATAGAACGCGCCGCCGATGACGGCAACTCCCTGTGCCCCTGGTTGACGTGCCTCGGAAAATGCAGTTTTGGTTGGTACTGCGGTGGCAGAAACTTCTTCATTGCATCTCAATTCCTTACAAGAATCCCTGGCGTGACATTACAGCAAAAATTTATACCTCCCCGGGCAACAGAGGCATTGCCGGTAAGCATCTCCCGTATCCATGCTGCAGTATTTTCCTCTCAAGCCCTAAATTTCGAATAAATTCCCCTGTCCCACGTTATCTGAATTGCCCTGATCCATGACCAATGGGTAGTGCAACATCCAGCTCGTAAATATCCCCAGAATGATCGATATTACAAAGCTGATCATGGTGCCGATTAATATGTATTCTGCTTCCTTCCGGCCTTTCAGTGTCCGGGTTTCACCAAATCGCAGGATGGATTTTGCGGCGATCAGGAACCCAATGGCCTCAAAGTGGTTGAGCAGAATAAAGGTCAGAATCAAGACCCGTTCCAGGCGCCCAATCCATAGTCCGGCCTTTTCCAGGCCCTGGAAAGGGGTTTCTTTGGTTATTTCACTCCGCCATGGTTTGGTAATTTTGCCGATCAGGGCGCCGGCCGGCCAAATTACCAGAGTATAGGCCAGTATGACGGTCCAAAACCGTACGCTTGATGTAAAGGTGAACAGAAATAAAACAATATCCGATAACGTGCCAGGGATCAATAATATCCAGCAACCTAAGATGATAATACCATGTCCCAGGTGATCCAGCGCGAAAAATCGGGCGGTATCTTCTCCCTGAGGCTTTAATGCGTCCCGTAAAACGTGTGCAATAAAAATAACAAACGGGAGCCACAGGGCATTCCAGATGCCTGCAAGGGTATAGGCGAGCGCCCCGGCGCATATCCCGTGCAGATAGAGCCAGCAAGACCGCCATGTATTCCCTGGCCACTGCTCCATTTTGGAATCCTGTTGCAGGAAAAAGTCTGCAACCACGTGGGCCACGACAAGACGGAGGAGCAACGATATATCGCTTTGACTCAACGGATGGTACATTATAAGCTCCTGTACTTATTTTTATCCATTATAAGCCTCTGTGCTTCCTTTTCCCGGATTACCTGTTCATATCGCTGGCACCACTTCTCGATAGCCCAGCTACCGGCGCTTTTTAAGCGTTGACGGACCGCTGGCTGGGAAACGCCGAATTCCCTGGCAGCCTTTTCCTGGGTTAAACCCCTGATCCGGCCAAGTATTGCCTGTGCCTGTTCGCCGGACAACCGGCTTATCAGGGCATCGAGCAGGGCGCATGCTGCGTCCAGTTCTCCATCAACCTCTTGCCACGGAGTCCTTATTAACAGTCGCTGGTCGCCCTTCATCTCATCTAAGGTCTGCCCGGAGCGGCGAAAAGCCTCGCCGTCCCCTTCAGATCCACGGCTGGCAGGAAGAAAGTCGATGCGCCCAATCCCCACGGCAATCCGTGCATCCAGTGCATGGCGGCGTTGTTTTGTTTCAAAACCGTGGCGCAGACTGGTGCGGATGGCGATTGCTACCCGTAGCGCTGCATCCGGCCTGGATAGCACCCCCTGAAAACTATCTCCACGGTGAATTTCAAAGGGTGCGCGTATTCCATCAGGCAGGAGATTTTTAATGGTAGTAAACGAAGATTTGAGAACCAACAATAAACATCTCCGCTGGCTGGTCGTGAGTTTTGATGATCCGACGATGTCTCCGGTTACAACCGCATACAGAGCGTTCTTTCTCATGCCCTTCTTCTCCGTGTGTTTTTGAAATAATAAGGCTGCATCATGATATGCACAGTATATAAGCCTTAGGGCTTATAAAGCAAGAGAATACTGGCACAGGGCGGCAAAGATCCGGATAAATCGCCCGCAAAGGGATCTTTTGTAAAACCGGGGTTTGAAGAGAAGCGATATCCGCGGAAAATGGGTAAAAATACTTGAGACGACACGCACCAAATTCGGGGCACATGTTTACGCGGTTACCCGCGGTACGCGTGCGCTTTTATTTCGGCGACACGGCGCTATGTCTGGTCGTTGGCGGAAGGCGTAGTTTTGGCTATGTTGTGTTTGATAAGCTTGTTTTGAAGGGTTGTGCGGGGAATCCGCAGGATTTCTGACATCCGTACCTGGTTTCCCTGCGTCTTCTGATATGCCCACAGAAGGAGCTTTCTTTCCGCATGACTCAGCGTATCCTGCAAGTCCAGCGAGTCAATGGTGGAAAGTTCCAGGGAAAATAAACCCGAAGGGGTCTCTTCTTCCCGCACGTTTTCCGGGAGGTCTTTCGTCATAATCTCGCCAGAGGTGCAAAATGCGATTGCATGTTCCATCGCATTTTCCAATTCACGGATATTTCCCGGCCAGTGATACCGTGACAACAGCCAAAGCGCTTCCTGAGATACCGAGTGAACCGCGGCACGCTGCTGTGCGGCATACTTTTTCATAAAGTAATTTACGAGGAGCGGTATATCTTCTTTCCTTTCCCGCAAAGGCGGGAGATGGATAATGACCACGTGGAGCCGGTAATAGAGATCCTCGCGAAAGTGTCTCTCCCGGACAAGTTTTTTCAGGTCCCTTTTGGTAGCGCAGATGACGCGGACGTTGACGGCGATAGCCTCCTCCCCACCAACGCGTTCAAATTCCCTTTCTTGAAGAACCCTGAGCAGTTTAACCTGCATTTCCAGGGGGATGTCATCTACGTCGTCAAGAAATATCGTTCCCCCGTTGGCGAGTTCAAAACGGCCACGCCTCATCTTTATCGCACTGGTAAAAGCGCCTTTCTCGTGTCCGAAAAGCTCGCTTTCCAGAATTTCCTTGTTCAGGGCAGCGCAACTGAGTTTGATAAAAGGGCTGTCTTTTCGCGGGCTGTTGTAATGAATCGCCCCAGCCGTAAGCTCCTTTCCGGTGCCGCTTTCCCCCTGAATAAGCACCGTAGTATCACGATGGGACACGATGTTTATCATTTCAAACACGTGTTTCATTGCGTCGCACTTTCCAATCATATTGTCGTAGCCGTACTGGCTGAGGATCTGCTGTTTCAGCAAGAGATTTTCCGCAACCACGTCCTTGTGTCTGAGCGCCTTCTGGAGTTTGATTATCAACTCTTCCAGAGAAAAGGGTTTTGTTACGTAGTCGTAAGCCCCTTCTTTCATCGCCATAACTGCATTTTCAATGGAACCATAGGCGGTCATAATGATAACGACGGTATCAGGAGACGATTTTTTAATCTCCTTCAGAAACTCTATGCCATCCATCTTCGGCAGGCGCAGGTCGGTTATTACGGCATCGAAGTTTTCCGATTGCATGACCCTGAGGCCTTCGATGGCATTTGACAGGGAAGTGACCGTATATCCCTCTCTTCTTAACTTATCCTCAAGGGATACCCGCATCAGTTTTTCGTCATCGACAATAAGGATGTTGTTTTTCATGTTTGATCGGGAAGGCATATCGTGAAGGTCGTTCCTTCACCGACCTCGCTTTCTATAGTAATGCTGCCGTGATGGTCCTCGATGATCCTCTTTGAGATGGCCAATCCCATCCCAAGCCCTTTTTCTCCCATGTTGTTCTTCGTGCTAAAAAAAGGTTCAAAAATCTTTTCCTTAATTTCAGGCTGAATACCGCAACCCGTGTCGCTGATATGAACCGTTACGCATCCTTCATGTTTCTTGCAAATATCCGTCTTTATGGTCAGGGCGCCACCATCCGGCATACTCTCAAGGGCATTTACCATGAGGTTGATGAACACCATGGACACGTGGTCTGCATCCACCAAAACAGGCGGCAGGGACGGGTTGAGTTCCTTATGAATGCTTACGTGGCAGGGTTCCGTTTTGTGCTCAATAAATTCAAGGGAACTGATGATGATCGCATTCGCATCGTTTTCTGCTATCCGAAGGGTGTAGGGACGGGAAAACGTCAGAAGGCGCTTGACGATCATCTCAACTCGTTTCAAACCGTCCAGCATAAGCGTGGCGTACTTCTTTGTTTGCAGGGCGTTTCCCGGTTCATTTTCAAGCATGCTTGCAAAGTTTTGCAGGCCGCCTAACGGGTTATTGATTTCGTGAGCCACTTCGGCTGCAAGCTCTCCGACTGCGGCAAGACGCTCTGCCCGTAACAATTGCGTGGTGCGCTCCTCCACCTTTTGTTCCAGATTGGTGTAGGATTCCTTCAGTTTCTCCGTCATATGATTAAATTCTCTGGCAAGCAGACCCACTTCATTATCTGAGGCAACCGAGATCCGATGGTCAAGATTTCCCGAAGCGATAGCCTTTGCTCCCTGCGCCAGTTGTAAAATCGGTTGCGTGATCCGGCTGGTGAGTGAAATACCCATGGCAATGACAATAAGGAGACTAACGAAGATCAGGAGGATAACGCGGCGCTTGAGTTTTTCAACGGGTGCAAACGCCTCCTTCATGTCCTGCTTTGCCACCAGTCCCCAATTGAGAACGGGGATGTGCCGGTAGGCGGAAAGCACCGGCACGTTGCGATAATCTACCGACTCCTTAATCCCCTCTTCGCCGCCGGAGCTTAATACTGAGGGAATATCTACGGCAGAGGAAAGGGGACTGACGAATTTCAGGGCAGCCCCGGGCTTGTGACGAAGATCATTGAGATAGACAAGGTTATTCCCTTCCCTCCTCGCCAGGAGAGTCTCGCCGGTCTCTCCCATTCCCGGCCAGTTACGAATCACCGGCTCGACGCTGTTCTTAACGTTCACATCCAGTAAAATGACGCCAATGATAATATCCGTGGTTTCCAGGGTAAGGGAATCAGTCATACAAACGGGACAAAAATAGGTTATGCAGTTCTGGTCGATTAGCTCAGAGGTGTAAATATCTTTTACCGCCACATCCTTTTTTTCGAGGGTATCGATATAATCGTTAAACGAACTCAGGGTTTTCCCGACGATCCCAGGATAGGTTGATATGACCACCTCGCCGTTTGCTCCGTCGATGATCGAGATAACGTTGTAGTGCTTATACACCTGTTTCAGGAGATGGAGGTTCTCTAAAATTCTTTCATAATTCACCCGTCCGGCCTCTGATTTTCTCAACTGATCGATACTTTCAAACCTTCTCCTCTGCTGTAAAAGGGTGGTAGCCGCAGCGGCAAGTATCTTGTTGCGGGCGATTACTGAGGTATCGATCAATCGTTCGTCAAGCCAGTTGTTGAGTTCATTTTTCTTCAGATCCGCAATAGAGGTCAGTTGTTCAATCACCCGTTGTTCAATGGCATCCTTGCTGCTGTAATATTCGACCACACACACAAACAGCAAGGGAACGGTGGTCAAGAGACAGATGGAACAGATGAGCTGTATTTGAATGCTCTTGAAGATATTTTTGTAGTACTTCATAAACCGCTTTACTTAAGGAGCAATATGCCGCCCAGAATAAGCAACACGCCTACTGCCTTGGACAGGGTAATCTCTTCGCCCAGAAAAATCCAACCCAAAAGGAAAGAAAATACGGGATAGCAGCAGGTAACGGGGATAATCTTTGATATCTCACCTGTCTTGAGCGCCTTGTAAAATACCAGTTGTGCCACAACACCCGCCAGAATACCGGCAAGGACAAGAAAAAAAATGGCCTTGATCCCCATTTTCCCAAAAGAGGGAAACTGAGGGGTAAAAGCGATCAGAATTACGACACCCAGGAAGACGCCCGAACATCGTACCAGGTATGCGGCGGTTGGCTCAACTGATGAGAGGCCGACCTTCTCTAAAAAGGGCACAAATCCCCAGATAAAGGCCGTCAGTAAGGCAAGGAAAAACGCTTCCATACGATTGCTCCGATAAATTTTTGAGAAAATACCCTAGAGCGTTTCATTTCATAATTATAATAAAACCGGAGAAAAAATTCTTTAACAATATTTTCATGGCCTTTGGGATGTCGTGCTGTATTGTATTCTCTATGTAGGTAACTATTCAGCGTTCTTTTGCTCACAATTACTATGAGTGAATAACATGTTGATGCTGTAATCCCGGAGGGATGACATGATTATAGCATATGGTCATGCAATTACGGTTAGCCTCAGAGGGGCGACATGGTATCACTCATTTCGCCATATTTCAGCCCTATGGGGTTAAATATGGTGGTGTGCCTTATCCTATAATCATGTCGTCCCTCTTCGGGATTTTTCGGTCTGTCCATTTTCCCTGTTGGCTCTTAACTATACGGAGAAGATATTCTCTGTCAATTTTTGTTGAATAGTTGCTCCTTCAGGCTTTTCAGATGCCCTGAACCGTCCTGCTCTTTCTTGATTTTACCCGTATTTTTAGGGCATTCAAGATGATTTGAGGCTTGTATGTTTTCATCAAATCTGATATGTTTTTATTACGATGATTAATCAAACGCCCGAACAAATAGCGCGAGACCTTATTGACAAGCAACTCACTGCCTGCGGCTGGCTTATTCAGAAAAAGAATCAGGTTAATCTTCACGCAGGAATTGGAGTTGCAGTTCGTGAGTATCTGACTGATGCGGGGGTAGCCGACTATGTTCTGTTTGTTGATGAGAAACCCGTTGGTGTTATTGAAGCCAAGCGTGAGGAAGAAGGACACCGCCTCACCATACATGAAATCCAATCCGAAGGATATGCCTCGGCAAAACTCAAATACCTGAATAACGAAAAACTCCCCTTTGTGTATGAAAGCACAGGGGAAGTGACCCGGTTCACCGACTTCAGAGACCCCAAACCACGGTCAAGGCCGGTATTTTCCTTTCACCGCCCGGAAACCTTTCGTGAGTGGCGGAAGAGATCAAAATCGTTCCGTGGTAGCTTGTCTGACCTACCCGCGCTGCCCGTCGAAAGACTGCGTGATTGCCAAGTTACGGCCATTAACAACCTTGAAACATCCTTCAAGGATAATCGCCCAAAGGCATTGGTTCAGATGGCAACGGGCTCCGGGAAAACCTATACCGCCATCACGTTTATCTATCGTTTACTGAAATACACCCATGCAAGACGCATATTGTTTCTGGTTGACACCAAAAATCTGGGCGAACAGGCAGAACAGGAGTTCATGGCGTATCAGCCAAATGACGACAACCGCAAGTTCACCGAGTTGTATGGTGTGCACCGTTTGAAATCAAGCAACATTCCTACTGACAGCCAGGTTTACATCAGCACTATCCAACGTTTGTATTCCATTCTGAAAGGAACGGAACTGGAAGAAGGCGCTGAGGAAGAAAATCCGAATGAGAGAAGTTGGCAGCCGAAAGAAGTCCCGCCCGTCGAATACAATGAAAAACTGCCGGTGGAATTCTTTGATGTTGTGGTGATTGACGAATGTCACCGCAGTATTTACAACCTGTGGAAGCAGGTGCTGGAATATTTTGACGTCTTCCAGGTGGGATTAACCGCAACACCTGACCAACGCACGGTGGCCTACTTTGACCAGAACCTGGTCTCTGAATATCCCCACGAAATAGCCGTGGTCGACGGTGTGAATGTGGGTTACGATGTATTTCTCATTGATACAAGAATCACCCAACAGGGCGCTACCTTCTGGAAAGGCGTGTATGTGGAGCACCGTGAACGATTGAACAGGAAGAAACGGCTGGAGTTGCAGGATGAGGATGAGGCATACACCGCACAGCAGTTGGACAGGGACGTGGTGAACCCGAATCAAATCCGCACGATTATTCGTACGTTCAAGGAACATTTGCCCGAAATATTTCCCGATCGCTACAATGGGGAGGGTGAATTTGAAGCGCCCAAGACACTCATCTTTGCCAAGACCGATTCCCACGCTGACGACATCATTCAGATTGTTCGTGAGGAGTTTGCCGAAGGAAATCATTTCTGCAAAAAAGTGACTTACAAGGCAGTCGAAGACCCAAAGTCGGTGCTGGCGCAATTCCGCAACGAGTATTATCCGAGGATCGCTGTAACGGTTGATATGATTGCCACCGGTACGGATGTGAAGCCATTGGAGTGTCTGCTTTTCATGCGTGACGTAAAAAGCCGGAATTATTTTGAACAGATGAAAGGCAGGGGTACACGGACCGTTCACTTTGATGACCTGAAAAAGGTTTCGCCTTCGGCCAAATACACCAAAGACCATTTTGTGATCGTGGATGCCATCGGCGTTACCAGGAGTTTGAAAACCGACAGCCGTCCGTTGGAAAAGAAGCCCGGCGTGCCCTTAAAAGACTTGCTGGCAGCCATTGCCGTAGGCGCGCGGGAGGAAGAGTTGTTTACTTCCGTAGCCAACCGCTTGACACGCCTGGAAAAACAGATTACCGACAAGGAGAAAATACAATTTTCTGCAAAGGCCAACGGCAAAACCGTTTCACAGGTGGCAAAGGAATTATTGAATGCCTTCAATCCCGATACCCTGGAAGATTTACGTGCGAGGGTAGAACGCGAAAATCCCGGAGCAGCACCCGTTGTGAAGGAAGAAAAATACAATCACCTGCAAGCTGAATTGCAGAACAACGCAGCTAAGGTATTTACCGGTGAGTTGAATGAATATATTGAAAATGTACGCAAGGCACATGAACAGAAGATTGATATGCAGAATCCCGATACCGTAATCAACGTGGGTTGGGACAGCGACAACAAGACAAAGGCGGAAACCCTGGTGCGGGATTTTAAGACGTGGATAGAGCAGCACAAAGATGAGATCATTGCCTTGCAGATATTTTATGCGCAGCCCTATCGCAGGCGAGAACTCACCTACGCCATGATGAAAGACGTGTTGGAAAGACTGAAGGCAGAAAAGCCTGTGCTTGCGCCCATGCAGGTGTGGCGTGCCTATGAGCAACTGGAAAAAACAAACGGCTCACCGAGGAACGAACTGATTGCATTGGTCTCTTTAATCCGTAAGGTTTCAGGCGTTGACAAGACGCTGATGGCTTACGACAAAACCGTGGACAAAAATTTTCAGAACTGGGTGTTCAAGAAACAGGCAGGCGCATTAAAGTTTACGGAAGAACAGATGCAATGGCTGCGGATGATAAAAGACCACATAGCCACCAGTATCCATCTTGATGCCGACGACCTGGATTACACACCCTTTGATGCCGCAGGCGGCAAGGGGAAGATGTATCAGCTCTTTGGCGACAGGATGAATGAGATTATTAACGAACTCAATGAGGCATTGGCAGCATAATGATTGACAGAAATCCCGTAGCGTGATTTAGGTTTGTAACCAGCAACCAATAGTTTGTCTGCCAGCAACATCGGAAATTCAAAGTGGATAAATGTAGAGCTGGCAGTACAATCCCGAAGGGATGACATGATTATAACAAGGTAAAATAAAATTGTATTTGAATCCCGGAGGGATGACACAAATCATTTCACCCCTTCGGGGTTGTGTGGTGGCGGTGGTTGGTTTTCTATAATCATTACACACCTTCGGTGTTTAATATATGCCATAAATTAAGCAGCAAAGCCCGAAGGGCTGATATTATTATAGGAAAACGAGAAAAAGAAAATTAATAAACCCTGAAAGGGTGATATAAATATGGTTGACAGAAAACAAATACCGCCAAGTTGGGAAGTTGTGAAACATAGTGAAATTGCAGAAATAAATCCTAAACTTCCTTTTAAAAATATTGATGACAACACCGAAGTTTCATTTCTTCCAATGAAATTAGTTGAAGAAGAAAAAAACATTTTCTATCTCACTGAATTCAGAAAATACAAGGATGTAAAAAAAGGTTTCACTCCATTTACAAATGGTGATGTGATTTTTGCAAAGATTACGCCGTGTATGGAGAACGGAAAATGTGTCGTTCTACATGATCTTAAAAATGAAGTTGGTTTCGGTTCAACGGAGTTTCATGTTTCACGACCAAGAGAAGGTGTCATCGCTAAATACATTTTTTATTTCATTATTCAGCAACAGTTCAGAAGAATTGCAGAAAGTAATATGACCGGCAGTGTAGGACAGAAAAGAGTTCCAACGCTATTTTTTTCTGAGTTTGAAATTCCTCTTCCCCCTTTCCCCGAACAGCGCCGCATTGTATCCAAAATAGAGGAACTCTTCAGTGAATTAGACAAAGGCGTTGAAAGTTTAAAAACCGCCCAGCAGCAACTCAAAATCTACCGTCAGGCCGTGTTGAAGTGGGCTTTTGAAGGCAGGTTGACGCATGAAAATGTAAAAGACGGTAAATTGCCAGAGGGGTGGAAGTGGGTGAAGTTAGGAGAGGTTTTAGATTTTGTTGGAAGTGGTGTTACCCCTAAAGGTGGACAAGAAGTTTATCAAAAATCAGGAGTAATTTTTATTAGAAGCCAAAATGTATATCCGAATAAATTGAAATTAGACGATGTTGCTTTTATCTCTGATGAGATTGATGAAAGAATGAAAAGAACAAGGGTTAAAGTAAATGATGTTTTATTAAATATAACAGGCGCTTCTATCGGAAGATGTGCTTATGTTCCTGAAAATTTTCCAAGAGGTAATGTCAATCAGCATGTTTGTATTTTAAGAGCTTTACAAGAGAAATCGTTTTCCAAATTCTTGTCTAGCTGGTTGAATTCCCCAAATGCCCAGCATGAGGTAATGAAAACTCAAGGCGGTGCAACAAGACAGGGATTGAATTATCAACAAATAAGGAATCTTGAATGCGTTCTTCCGCCAATTTTGGAACAACATCAAATTGTTTCAGAAATAGAAGCCCGCCTTTCCGTATGCGATAAATTGGAAGAAACCATAACAACCGCCTTGCGGCAAGGCGATGCCCTGCGGCAGAGTATTTTAAAAAAGGCATTTGAGGGAAGGCTGGTTGAGCAAGACCCCAATGACGAACCGGCATCAAAACTCCTGGAGAGGATAAAGGCAGAGAAAGCTGCGGAGCAGCGAAATGTTTATAGAAAAAAGAGACCAACCGCCCCAAAATAGCTCCGGAGGAGCGAAATGAAAACGAACGATGAAAGAACATATCACCCCTACGGGGTTTCATATTGGGGTGGTGGATCTCATGGCTATAAACATTCCGCACCTCTGGCGCTAATGGGCATAGATGATGACAACACGGCTGCGGAGCAACGAGATTTTTATAACATGAGCAAACCACCAACCGAACGAAGCTCCGTAGGAGCGGTATGTTTATAGAACCGAGAGAAAACGCCAATGAGAGCTGCGTAGCTGCGACATGTCTATAGCATCCGTATAGAATGTGTAGCTGTGGCATGTTTCCAGGAAATCCGACCATCAAATGGAGGGTCTAAAAAATGGCAAATACCTATACACAAATTTACCTGCAGGTGATTTTTGCCGTGAAAGGCAGAGATAACCTGATTTCATCAACATGGAAAGAAGAACTGTACAAATACATTACTGGCATCGTTACCAATAAAAACCAAAAACTGATTGCCATTAATGGAATGCCCAACCATGTTCATCTGCTGGTTGGATTGAAACCGGATATAGCACTTTCCGACTTAATCAGGGATGTAAAAGCAAACTCATCCAAATGCATTAATGATAAACAATGGGTCATGGGAAAATTTGAATGGCAACCCGGTTTCGGTGGATTTTCATATAGTCATTCACAATTGGATATCATTATCAAGTACATCAGAAACCAGGAAAAACACCATAAAACAAAATCATTCAGAGAGGAATACCTTGAATTTATGAAACGATATGCAATTGATTACAAGACGGAATATCTGTTTGAAGAGGTTTAATATCCCCCATCCGGAGCTAAATTGCTTTGTGAAAATTAATGACTATAAACATTCCGCACCGGTGGCGCTATTTGTTATGAACGAAGAAAGAACATGTCACCCCTACGGGGTTTTAAATTTTCGGGAGGAATCTTACGGCTATAAACATGTCGCGCCTCTGGCGCTGACAGATATATATGGCAACAACATAGCGCGGCAAAGCCGCAACCAGATTTCCTTTATGAAAGCGGGGAGATTGCTTCGGAAAAGGCCCCTCGCAATGACAGCGACCATGCACTTTGATGGCACACTGCACGTTGTCATTGCGAGTGAAGCGAAGCAATCTTTCACTCATAAAAAACGGTACCTCCTGAAAGGGGTTTGTGAAAAAACTTACAGAAAAAAGAAGTTTTTATACAGTAATACTTAGCGCAGCACAGCCGCAACCAATTTCCCCCTTAGCAAAACTAGTGTACAGACATATTAATAACGAAACATATAAATGCTGTTTTACAGCGCTATATAACTATAATTGTCCACGAATATATAATTCGTAATTAATATGTCTGTATACTAGGGGGTGAAGGGGGTTGTAAAAAAACTTGCAAAAAAAGAAAGATTTTATGCGGTAATACCATAGCTGCAGAGCAGCGGCATGTTTATAGAATGGCCAACCGCCAATCGTATTAAGCTCCATAGGAGCGAAATGTTTATAGGATGGGGAAATATCAATGTCACAACATATTGAAAATGTAAACCGAACCGTTTTGATATTAAAGCCAAAGCAGTCATTTCATGATTGGCTGTTAAGCATTGAACCGGGAGAAGATTTTCGCGATGGGTTGAAAGAAGGCGATGTTTCCCTATTGCCCGACTATGAAGAAATCAGTCAGATGCAAAATTGGTTGAAGAGAAATTATGACTCTATTTTTACCGGTCAGTTGAACAACTGGTATACAGACGATACCCTGTGGCCGCAAAACAGGACTATGAAGATGTTTACGGATTGGTTCGAATGCTCTTTGTTTACTAAGATTTTAGACACCCAGAGGGGCAAAATTGAAAAAACATGAACGACAATACTTCATCAATAATCAGTAAAATATGGAGCTTCTGTCACACCTTACGTGACGATGGCGTAGGCTATGGCGATTACTTAGAACAACTCACGTATATGCTGTTCCTGAAGATGGCGGATGAGTTTTCCAAACCGCCGTACAACCGCAAACTTCCCATCCCTAAGGAATATACCTGGGAAAGTCTGACGGAAAAGAAGGGCGCAGCGCTGGAACTACATTACACCACACTGCTTCGTGAGCTGTCACAACAAAAAGGCATCCTTGGGCAGATTTTTACCAAGAGCCAAAACAAGATTCAAGACCCTGCCAAACTCTACAAACTCATTGACATGATTGACAAGGAACAGTGGAGCACCATGGGTACAGATGTGAAGGGGCAGATTTACGAAGGGCTGCTGGAGAAAAATGCTGAGGACACCAAAAGCGGCGCAGGGCAATACTTCACGCCAAGGGCGTTGATTAAAGCAATGGTGGCATGTCTGAGACCTGAACCCAGCAAAACCATTGCTGATCCGGCTTGCGGCACGGGCGGCTTCTTTCTGGCTGCTTACGATTTTATTGCCGATAATTATTCGTTGGACAAAGAGCAAAAGCAGTTTCTTAAATACAAGACATTTTTTGGCAATGAGATTGTTGCCAGTACCCGCAGGTTGTGCCTGATGAATCTGTTTCTGCACAACGTCGGTGATATTGACAGCGAAAATGTGATTTCTTCCACCGATGCGCTGGTTGCCGATGATGGCAGGCGGTATGATTATGTTCTCACCAATCCTCCTTTCGGAAAGAAGAGCAGCATGACGTTCACCAATGAAGAAGGTGAACAGGAAAAGGAAGACCTTACCTACAACCGGCAGGATTTCTGGGCGACCACGAGCAACAAGCAACTCAATTTTGTCCAGCACATCCACACCATGTTAAAAACAACAGGACAGGCAGCCGTTGTGGTGCCTGATAATGTACTGTTTGAAGGCGGGGCGGGAGAAACGGTGCGTAAGAAACTTTTAGAAACCACCGACCTGCATACCATCCTTCGTTTGCCAACGGGGATTTTTTATGCTCAGGGCGTAAAGGCGAATGTGATCTTCTTTGATGCAAAACCCGCCGGGAAAAAGGCATGGACGAAAGAAACATGGTTTTACGATTATCGCACCAATATCCACCACACACTGAAGAAAAATCCCTTAAAGTTGGACGACCTTAAGGATTTCATTACCTGCTACAATCCAACCAACCGCCACAAACGGAAGGAAACATATAATGCAGACACCAATCCAGAAGGCAGGTGGAGAAAATTCACCTACGATGAAATCGTCAGCCGTGACAAGACTTCGCTTGATATCACGTGGATAAAAGATAAGTCATTGGCCGACCTCGATAGCTTGCCCGACCCTGATGAGCTGGCTGAGGATATTATTGAAAATCTGGAAGCCGGCTTGGAAAGTTTTCGGGAGATCATGCAATCTGTCAAGAGCGGCGTTGCGCTTAAGAATCGCATTTCTTGCGCGAAAAGACATGCAGTTCACAGACTTTACGAAAATGGTAGCCGCAAATCGCAAGGCTCATAGCCAGGGGAAATAACCTGGGGTGGTGAAAATACGTCCATACAAAAAGCTTCCAGTAATAGACCCGCTCTTTGCCCAGAATGCCCAGATAGAAGATGGAACGAAATAAGACGAGGAGACGCCTGACGTCAAGGGGGGCATCCGTCTTCTTCGGTTTGTATTCCCGAAAGAAGGTCTTGATGCGTTGATAGTAATGCTCAGGAGAATAAACACACCGAAGGATATTTTTATACCCTTCCTGCAGCGTATCTATGTTCATGGACGGGATAATATTTGTTGTGCCATCGACGTTGTCTCCCGATATTTGGCCAAGCAACCGGTTCTCTTTTCTCAGTCGTTCATATAGTCTTGTGCCAGGCGGCGCCTGAAGCAGGCCAATCATCGCCGTTACAATGCCGCTTTTCTGGATAAACTCAATTTGCCGCTGGAAGATCGACGGGGTATCACTGTCAAAACCGACAACAAAGCCTCCCTGTACCTGTAACCCGGCTCGCTGGATACGTCGGACGTCTTCAATGAGATCACGGTTTTTGTTTTGTTTTTTACCGCATTCAGCCAGCCCGTCCTCGTCCGGCGTCTCGATTCCAACAAAGACCGTTTCAAATCCTGCCTCGACCATCATCTGCATCAATGGCACATCGTCTGCCAGGTTAATAGAGACTTCCGTGTGGAAAGACATTGCAACATGTTCTTGCTGCCAGCGGATCAGTTCGGGCAACAACCCGGTCTTAATGCTCGTTTTGTTGCCGATGAGGTTGTCGTCAACAAAGAAGATGGATCCGCGCCATCCCAGGCTGTAAAAACGGTCCAATTCGGCGGTAATTTGTGCGGCAGTCTTGGTGCGTGGCCGGTGGCCAAACAACGCCGTTACGTTGCAAAACTCACAATGATAGGGACATCCCCGGGAGTACTGGATGCTCATGGAAATATACCGGTTCAGATCTGCCAGCTCCCAGAGCGGGACCGGCGTCTTCCGAATGTCGGCAAACTCAGTGGTCATATAGACCCGCCTGGCTTTCTCCCGGCTCAAGTCCTCCAGAAAAGGAGGCAGCGTTACCTCGGCCTCATTCAGCACAAAGTGATCGACATCCGCAAACTGTTCGTATTCGCTCGTGAAGAGCGGTCCGCCGGCGACGATCTTAACGCCGGCCTTTTTGCATCTGGCGATAATTTGACAAGCTGATTTTCGTTGCACAATCATACCGCTGATGAATGCGTAATCAGCCCACGCAAGGTCTTTTTCCTTAAGTGGTGTTACATTGAGATCTACCAGACGTTTTGCCCATTCTGTCGGCAGCATGGCGGCAACGGTCAGGAGCCCTAGTGGCGGAAAGGATGCCTTTTTCCGCACAAATTTCAGCGCATGCTTAAAACTCCAAAAGGTATCAGGAAATTCAGGATAAATTAGCAGTACGTTCATTACAGCTCCTTTTTTTCAGAAGAGGCAGGAAATAGAGAGACAACAGATATGCCTCGAAAATTTTTCAAAAACCCCCCCAATATCTATTTTGCCGGCGCCGGGGTTTTCGTGTTGTAATTGTAACTGCACGTTAAGCGCCTACTTCATATGGCGCTTTGAAAAAACGATAAAAGCAAAAAAGGCCACAGGGTTGTAACCTTGCAGCCTTCGTATAACAGTAAGCATGGAATATGACTTCACTATACAACCAATTGGTATATGCTATCAATCAGCACACATTAAGGCAAGAGAAAATAACAATCAGGTATTCTATAATCGATGCAACCCTTACGCTTCTCTTCAGGCGTACTGATACAGCGGTGATTTTTTCATAATATCTGGCAGCACGACAAACCAGATCGCTTTGCTTACCTTGCTTTTGTTGAACAACCTGAAGAAGTGAATCGGGTTTTTAGAAACGGTGCGATGGGTAATCTGTTTTGGCTGATAGGGTGGGTTAAGCCTGTCCTGAGTTTACGAAGGGCGAAGCGAACCCACCAATCATTACTTTAGAAATGCATTTCCCTGATAAAAACACTTTCAAATTCCGGAATTTGGGAAAGTTCCACCACATGGGCAGTCCTGGCAATATGAACCGCCTGATGCATCAAATTTTTATCCAAGATCGCCCTGACAGCGCCCCCCAGGCTGGAATTACCCGCAAAAGAAAGCCTCGCCTGTGTCGCCTCAGGCAGAAGGCCGATGCCGAAGAGGCTCTTTTTGTTTAAGTGATAGCCGAAGCCCCCTGCGATGATGATTGTCTTGAGTTCCTCTGCTTTGACGTTGCCCCTGGCAAGTAAAATTTCAACCCCCGCCCTGATGGCGGCCTTTGCCAGTTGAACCTGCCGTATATCTTCCTGAGACACTGACACCGTATCGGTCAAACGGAAAAAGCGTTTTCTGTCTTGTTCGCAGAGGTTCTTTTTTAAGTGCAAATTTTCACAACCCCCCTCACTCCCTGTTCTCATGGGGATATGATTGCAACCTTGCTGCATTCTGGTATTTTCATTATCAGGGGACTCCAAGCGTCCCCTGTTGTTCACAAGACCAGTCCTGACGAGTTCCGACACCAAGTCCAGAAGCCCACTCCCGCAGATTCCTCGTGGCTGGCCGCCACCGATAACGTCCAAAGACAGTTCTTCGTTAAAACTGACATGTTCAATCGCGCCTTTACCAGCCCTCATGCCAGAGCTTATGCTCATTCCCTCAAAGCAGGGGCCTGCCGCAGTGGACGAAGCGACTATGGTGTCATGCAGGATAAGGGCAATCTCGCCGTTGGTGCCGATGTCGAGGAAAATGGCTGGCGCTTCCAGGGATGGTATGTCAATGGCCAGAAGCCCGGCAACGATATCGCCTCCCACATAGGCGGAAATGCAGGGGAAGGTTGTCACCGGGGCATTTGCATTCGCGTGAAGAAAGAGTTCCCGTGCCGTTGTGGCGCCAATATCGAGGGTTTCTGCCTGATAGGGATATTCACCAATTCCTTGTATCTCCTTATTCAGGAAGATATGCTGCATCGTCGTATTGCCGGCCCCGATGATTTGATAGATATGCTCAGGCCTTACCGACCTTTCTGAAGATAAAGCCTGTATTAAAAAATTAACGGCAGAGGTAAGTTCCCGGTGCATGCTGTGAAGTCCGTCCTTTTGCGCGGCAGCGTACTTTATCCGCGACATGACGTCGTGGCCATAATATACGAGAGGATTGAGCGCGGAGGAACTTCCCAGAATTGCGCCGCTTGTGAGGTCAACCAGCGATGCCACCAGGGTAGTGGTTCCCATATCCAGGGCGATTCCATAGACATGGTCTTTCGTATCGCCATTTTCCTGCAAAAGCAGGATGCCAGCATCGTATACCCCCGTGAAATAAAGTCCATGCTCGTCATGCAATAACTCTTTCCTGATCGAGGGATCGATGGGATATGTCCTGTTGCCCTCCGGGTAAAAACCTTCAACGATCTTGGATGATGTCTTCTCGTCTTGCCGGCAGATGACCTCAAGATCGGTTTCTACCCGAGTTTTGCAGGCAAGAACCGTCTCGAGAAGTCCTTCTTTCCGTATCTGCACCAGGTCTCTTCCGCACTTCCCCGATCCACCACAGGGCGCCTCGATATCCACGCCAAGGCTCCTTGCCGCCTCTAAAATGGTAATTCCTTTTGGTATGATCCCTTCGACCCTCCAGGGAGAGAAGGTTATCTTAACGTTTTCGGCCATAAGTTTATGGTGGGTAAATTTTCATTTTGGCTGTGCAGTTTTTGATAGTGGCAACTTACAAATAGACATTTTTGTGATAGATGTCCACCCCCTTCACCCCCGCCAGCGGGGGACAGTCGGTTATCCTCGGATTAAGGGGGAGTCACACTTATTTCAAATTCCTTAGCATTAAATTATGCCTGTGGCTTACCTGACGTTATTTTCGCTATGTCCGTCATGGCCCTGATATGCCTGACCGGCGTTTTGGCGCTGAGACCACAGGCAGGCGCAAGGATGTCGACGCCAAAATCCAACAGATTCCTGGAGACCGCTTGTATCTTGTCAACTGGCCCGTTTTGCAAGAGTATGGTGCTTACGTTACCCATCAGTTTTTTCCCCGGAATTGCATTCCGCATCTCTTTTATGCTTACCACAGAATCGACACTGATTCCTTCCGCATCAAGCCTTTTGAGCGATTCGTAAACAGGAGTTATCTTTCCGCAGATATGCACCATGACCGGTTTCCTAAGCGTATGGATGCGATGTATCATCTGATTGAGATAGGGAAGCGCAAACTCACGGAACAGCTCCGGACCGAGTATCTCGCCCGTTGCAGAAGGATCGGATATAACCATAAGGTCGGCTCCGTTTTTGATAAGCGCCTCGCCATACCTGATACCGTTGTCTGTCAGAAAGGCGAGCATACGGTGCACCTCTTCCGGCTCACGTCTGAGCGCCTTGAAGAGTGTCATCGCATCTATCAGAGAAGTGGCAAGGCTTAACGGCCCCACCAGGTTTCCGATTACGGGGATATCAGGATATCCCTGGCTTAACAGGGAGGTGCACGCAAGAATGACGGGAAGACGGCCATCTTTAAAGGGATGCAGTTCCTTTAAATTCCTCCACTCTTCAACGGATTTTAGCGGATACTGTACCATATGAGGCTCGGTAACTTCGTTTCCGTCCTCCACTTCCCCACCCATGGCTTCCGCCTCAACGGTCATACAGAAGGGGATGCCCAGGTTTTCAATCCCCGCCTCATCGTGCATGGCAACCGACAGCGCCGCCATCTTTTCTGCATCCCTGTGTACTGATGGCCAGCGGCAATTTGTCAGATCCATCACTTCTTTGCTCGCCATCGTCATCATGCCACCCGGAGCGATAACCGGAGATCTGTCAACCGGTGCGCCATGAAGGATTTTTAGCAATCGTTCTTTCTCTGTCATAACCATGCGTTTCTCCGTGAAAATCTGCATCCTCATGCGATGTAAGAAATTTTAAACCTGCGGGTGTAAAGCGACGAGGCTCGTCGCTCTACATGGGAAGCGTTGCCGAAGTCCTAATGAGAACCAGCCAGAAGCCGCGCAAACTTCCTCAGATGGTTCAATCGTCCCCGATTGAACCGAACCATTCGGCATGATTCCTTATCGCAGCACAAGTTCAAGCCTTAGGGTGCAATTCAAACGCTCTGGTTCAATCTGCAAGATTGAACCAGCCTTGTGGCAAATAAGGGCTAGTGTACAGACATATTAATAACGAAACATATAAATGCCGTTTTACAGCACTATATAACTATAATTATCCACAATATATAATTCGTAATTAATATGTCTGTATACTAGTTCAAATTAACCGGAAGCCGTGCAACCCTTCTCCCAGCCTCAAGAAAGGCGATCAGATTCTCGTGCGGCGTCTTAATGGGCACCTCACATCCCGTCGCCAGGACAAATCCTTTGGGGCTATCAGCAGCCTTTGTTATACAATCCTTCACCATCGTGGCAATGATCTCCGGATTTCCCTTGAACATGCCATCCGCAGGGCTGACATTTCCCATGAGACAAACCTTGTCCCCTACCAGCGCTTTTGCCTCTTGCAGATCAATAGCGTCAATGCTGAGGATATCCGCCCCGCTCTCAGCCATGCATGCTATTACCCTTTTTGTCTTTCCGCAGATATGGAGCACACCAGGAAGGCCATACGAATGGATATGCGCATACACCTCTTTCAAATAGGGCAGCACAAACGTCCGAAAGTGACTTTCGCTTATCATGGAGCCTGTGGCAATCGGCTCAACCGTCACCGGTACGCCGCCTGCCTTTACGCAGGCATCGATGATGTTTTTTACCGATTGGGTAGCAACCTTCATTACGGCATGAACCAACTCAGGGTCGGTATAGAGTTCTTTGATAAAGGTCTCCGTTCCCCGCAAGGCAGCAGACGTCGTAAATGGGGCTCCGATGACGGGAACAATAAAGACTTCATCTCCAATTGCGTCCACGCATCTTTTTACGGCTTCCAGATACACGGGAATGCGGCCGTCCTTCTCCGGATCTGCCGGTGTAAGCTTCCTGATGTCTTCTCGTGTCTGCAGGAATGGGGTCTCTACCTGCGGGGCGTCATCCTCAGGGAAATACATCCTGGTGCCCATGGCCTCTGCCACAGTAGAAGTGGTAGAAAAGATATAGACGATATCGTGACGATATTTTTTAAAGCAGGCGATGTTGGCGTCTCCCATATTTTTGCCGTTGGTGCAAAAACTTCGCACCGGGAGATTTAAACTTCGGGATGCAAAATTCAGGATCAGGGGGCTTACGAGGAGCCGGTCGGCAGCCTTCCCCTGGAGCATTGCCGCCATCCTCTCTTTAGGCGTCATTTCATCAGCAGAGCTCATTGCACACCTCCCAACTTTTTCCTTATACTCACGAGTTCCGGGGTTTTCATTGCCAAAGGTATCTGAATACCCTGAAACATACTCTTCGCAACCTTCACTGCCTCAGCGGCATTCCTTGCATATCCATCAGCGCCGATATTCCTTGCAAAACCAGGGGATATGGGGCCACCGCCCACCATGACCCTGGCGGGTATCCCTGCTTTTTTCATGTCTTCAATGACCACCTGCATGCCGTCCATCGTTGTGGTCATGAGGGTAGAAAGGCAGACGAGATCGGCGTTTAACTCTCCGGCAGTATCGATGAATTTTGCATACGGAACGTTTCTCCCCAGATCGTGCATTTCGAATCCGGCATTATCCAGCATGATTTTTACGAGATTTTTCCCGATATCATGGGTGTCGCCCTTGACGACGCCAATAACCACCTTTTTCTTATTTGACGCCGCCTCTTTGGGAAAATGAGGTTTGAGCACTTCAATGCCTGCATACATGGCATCTGCGCAGAGGAGTATTTCCGGAACAAAATATTCCTCGTTCTCGAAGAGTTCACTGACGACATCCATTCCCCGTGCAAGGCCGTCGGTTATTGCCTCATAGGGATCAATATGAGAGATTATCGCTTCTGCGGCTGCTTTGCTGGCACGGGTTACGTCCATATCAATGACGGCCTGGGCCAAATTACCTAGAATATCTGATTTTTCCTTGTGCATAGACACCTCCTGATGTTACCGGAAAAAATTTCAAAAAATTCCAATGAACTCCTGGAAGAAGGACGGTGTCGTTTCGTTGCAGAATAACTCCTGGGATGGATGAAGGCAGGGTGGTCTTACCGGGTAACAGATGCGCCGCAGGTCAAAAGACCGTTGTGCAACCCGGAGAACCGAACAGGATAGATGACAGAGAGTCCGTACCTTATCCCCTGAATCTGGAAATGGCGCCGCCACTTCAGTAGGTATGTTCATCCATACTTAAGGAACATAGCTCTTTTCCAGTTCATGGCTGGACTCCTAAAAAGATGATAAAAATTACGGGAATAAACTTATGGCGTCAATTCAACACGAACAAACAGAGCTTGTCCGTGCCACCTCTGAAAAAACTCACCTTTTATGAGCATCCTGAGTATCGCTATCAGAGGAAACCTTCTCTTAACGGCAAACGCTGTTTATCGAAAGACACCAGAGACAAGGTGTTCGATTAAACGGTGTCCCTCCTTGATATGGAGGCCCGAGGCCTGGGCATTGGTTTCACTGTAGGGAAGCCCTATTCCTTTTTCTATGCCGGTTCCATATGCCACAAAAGGGACTGATTCCGGGGTATGCGTTTGTTTAACTATCGGCGTATAATGATCCGGAAGCACCAGGATGCGCAGTTCATGAAATCGATTCCTTGCCTCAAGAAGCGGCCCGATGATCTTGCTGTCTATCTGTTCAATAGCCAATACCTTTTCATGCACGTTGCCTTCGTGTCCGGCCTCGTCGGGGGCCTCGACGTGCACTAAAACGATATCGTGGGTCTCCAGTGCCTTGACGGCATATTCCCCCTTATTGGCATAATTTGTGTCAAGATAACCGGTCGCGCCCGGCACCTGGATGATGTCCCACCCCAGATAACAGGCAATACCCTTGATCAGGTCTACGGCAGTAATGACGGCGCCCGTGAGATGGAATCGTTCCTTGAACGTGGGCATTTTGGGCCGGTGCCCCTGTCCCCATAGCCAGATCATGTTTGCCGGATTTTCTTCCAGGTCAATACGGACATTATTGATATCGTGATTCGACAGATACACCCGTGAGCGTTCCATGAGATCGATAAGAATTTCACTCCCATTCCCTTTCGGAAGATGTTTTTGAATGGACTGTCCCATAATGTCATGGGGAGGGAAACACCGGGCATCCATTTTTTGAGTGCCTTTATACACCATGACGTGGCGATAGCTCTTGCCGGTATAAAACTGGATAATATCATTGCCCAGTTTTTCGTTCAGGAGTTTAATAAAGATGGCTGCTTCATCCGTTTTTATATGTCCTGCACAAAAGTCCTCCAGGGTGTCTTCCGTGGCTGTAATGAAGTTGCACCGGAATGCCCAATCGCTTTCGTTCAGGTGAATGCCAATGCTGGCAGCCTCAAGGGGTGCACGCCCCGAATAGTATTCCCTGGGGCTATAACCCAGCAAGGTGAGATTGGCGACGTCACTGCCGGCGGGAAACCCGCCCGGAATCGTCCTGACAAGGCCAAGCTGGCCGTTTTGTGCGAGAAAATCGAGAAAAGGGGTGCGCGCTGCCTCCACGGGGGTCCTGCCGCCGAGTTTGTCTATGGGGTAATCAGCCATTCCGTCGGGGACAATAATACCGTATTTCAAGAGCCCTCCTATTCTTCTTCTACCCGGAGAAATTTTGTGTCGTCTTTTATTGTATCGAGTTGCTGAATTTCTGCAAGCGCCTTTTGCAGATTGCCTTCTTCTGCACGGTGGGTCATCATGACCAAAGGGACATTGCCGTTTTCTTTAGCCTTATGCTGGATAACCGAGGCGATGCTGATCTCATATTTTCCCAGAATACCGGATATCTTTGCAAGCACCCCCGGCTTATCGACAACAGAGAACCGCAAATAATAGCACGTCTTAAACTGCAGGACGTCCGCTATGGCGAACCGTCCGGAGCCCCCGGAAAAGGTTTTCATGGCGCTGAAGGTGATGCCTGCCCTTCCCAGCGCAACGTCCACGAGATCGGCAACCACGGCGCTTGCCGTGGGCATCTGGCCTGCTCCTTTGCCATAGAGCATCGCTTCTCCCACCGCGCTCCCGGTTATACAGATAGCGTTAAAGACACCCTGTACTGAGGACAGGGGATGGTCATGAGGAAGGAGGGCAGGGTGGACGCGAAGTTCAATCGTGTCGTTATCTTTTTTGGCGATGGCCAGGAGTTTTAGGGTATATCCCAGCTCGTGTGCGTACCAGATATCAGACAGATCCACGGAGCGAATGCCTTCATGATAGATCCGAGCATAATCAAAGTCTGTCCCGAAGCCAATCCTTGCCAAAATGGCAAGCTTATGCGATGAGTCTATGCCTTCGACATCCATGGTAGGATCTTTTTCTGCATACCCCAGCTTTTGCGCCTCAGCAAGGGCGTCGCTGTAGGTAACCTGCTCTTTCGTCATCTTGGTGAGGATATAATTGGTCGTTCCGTTTACAATGCCGCAGATGGATTCGATCCGGTTGGCAATAAAACCGTCCCTCAGCGCGGCAATAATGGGTATCCCGCCTCCCACGCTCGCCTCGAAGGAAATGCTTTTGCCGTGCTGCCTTGCCTTGCGGAAGAGTTCAGAGCCATGGAGGGCCAAAAGCATTTTGTTTGCCGTCACAACATCTTTGCCCTTTTCAAGGGCTGCGGTAATAATTTCTTTTGCGGGATGCACTCCCCCGATAAGCTCAACGATGACCTGTATGTCCGGATTATTAAGGAGTTGCTGGCCATCGGTGGTAAAGAGAATCTCCGATGGTAAGTTTAATTTGCTTTTTACCTCCGGGTTAGAATCGGCAATGCCTTTTAATACCGGCACGCAGTCAAGTTTTTCCAAAAGGGGTGATTTTTTTCCCAGGAGAATTCTTGCCACCCCTGCCCCGACGGTTCCCATGCCTATGAGTCCAACATTGAATGCCTTCATGGATCGATTGGTTCCTTTATCATCTTTACCACGGAGACCCTGCAGCGAGGAATGCCAGAAACCGAAAATAGGTTTCTTCCGTGCCGAAGTCTTCCGGATGGACGATTCAATTAAATTTGGATATCTGCAAATGTATCACGAAGGATTTACTATAACGAATAAAAATGTTTATTGTCAATAGTTTTATAAACAGCAGAACCGGCTCTCCTTCCACAGGTTAATTTTCCTTGTAATGTCTCCGTAGGTCTGTTACATTATCTCGCAAAATTTATCTGGTAAAATTAACCCTGTCAGGGTTGACTCACGAATTTCGCACTTCGGATTCTGTCTATTCCGGCTCGTTTGGGTTTGGGGTTTATGGCAAGCTTTCAGCAAAGAGATATCATTTCCATCAGGCATTTCAATAAAGACGAGCTGTTATATATCCTGGATTTGGCCAGACGCATGGAACAAATGGACCATGCTGATCTCCTGAAGGGGAAGGTGCTTGCCTCTTTATTTTTTGAACCTTCGACGCGGACACGGTTGAGCTTTGAATCATCCATGAAGCGGCTGGGGGGCACGGTAATTGGCTTTGCAGAGTCAGGGGTCTCTTCGGCGGCCAAGGGTGAGTCGTTGAGTGACTCTGTAAGGATTGTAGAGGGCTATTGCGACATCATCGTCTTACGGCACTATCTCGAGGGTTCTGCGCAATTAGCGGCGGATGTGGCCGCCATCCCGGTAATTAACGCCGGGGACGGCGCAAATCAGCACCCAACCCAGACCTTTTTGGACCTCTACACCATTCAGAAGACCAAAGGGACGCTTGAAGGGCTTACGATTGGATTCCTGGGCGACCTGAAATATGGCAGGACGGTACATTCTCTTGCTTATGCCCTGGCGCATTTTGGTGCGGAAATGTACTTCATCTCGCCGCCCAGCCTGCGGCTGCCCGGCGATTTTATGGAAGTACTGAAAGACCGGAAAGTAAAATGCCATGAGAATGAATCACTCATGGGAATCAGCAAACGGCTGGACGTGATTTATTGCACCAGGATACAGAAGGAGCGGTTTGCAGACCCGGTGGAATTTGAAAAGGTGCGCGGCATCTACCGGCTGAGTAAGGCAATGCTTGAAGAGGTTGGCATTAAGGATGATTTAAAGGTGCTGCATCCCCTGCCGCGGGTGGATGAAATGGATGACAGCCTGGATGCAACGGATTATGCCGTCTATTTTCACCAGGCGCGCAACGGCGTTCCGGTGAGGAAGGCTATCCTGGCGGCTGTTTTAGGAGCCATTGCATGAAACATTTGGACGTCGCTGCAATTAAAGACGGCTCAGTGATTGACCACATCGACAGTAAAAGCACCCTAAAGGTTGCCGACATCCTGAATATACAGAATGAGGAGCAGGTAGTCCTTGTCGGGGTGAATTTAACGAGTAAATTTTTAAAGAAAAAAGGGATTATCAAGATCGAAGGGAAAATTATCGATCAGAAAGAAGCGAATAAAATTGCCCTCATCGCCCCGAATGCAACGGTCAATATTATTAAGGATTACGAAGTTGTGAAAAAATTCAATACGGTAATTCCGGAGATCATCGAGGGCATTGTGAAGTGTTTTAATCCCAATTGCGTAAGCAACCATAACAATATAAAAACAAAACAACATGTGGTGAACAAGAATCCGATACGATTACAGTGCCATTACTGTGAACGTATTATGGGCGCAAAAGATATCGTATTGATTTGAGTTGAGGGTAGAAGTGAACCCGGTGCAATGAAGAGGGGGGTTCTTCGGTGCAAGTAATTACTGCAATGCAAGCTCTGAGGCAACACATCAGGGCGTTGAAGGAAAACCGTTCGACGATTGGTTTGGTGCCGACCATGGGCGCCCTGCATGAAGGGCACCTGAGCCTCGTCAGAGAGGCAAAGAAAGAAAACGATGCGGTAGCGGTGAGTATCTTTGTAAACCCTCTGCAATTTGGGAAAAATGAGGATTTTACACGATATCCCAGGACGTTTGGCAACGACTGCAACCTCCTTTCTCAGGAGGGAGTAAACATCGTATTCAATCCGGGTGCAGCGGAGATGTACCCGCAGGGGTTTTGCACCGCGGTAGTTCCTGAATCTCTGGAAGACAAGCTCTGCGGGAAATCGCGTCCGGGGCATTTTCGGGGCGTTGCCGTCGCTGTGCTGAAACTCTTTAATCTCATACAGCCGGACATTGCCTATTTCGGGCAAAAAGACTTCCAGCAAACCGTGGTGATCAAGAGAATCGTTTCTGATCTAAGCGCCGGCGTTACGATAAAAGTGCTTCCGACGATCAGGGATCAGGATGGGTTGGCCTTGAGTTCCAGAAATGCCTATCTTAGTGAAACAGAAAGAAACGATGCCCTTTGCTTGTACACGGCGCTGACAAAGGCAAAGGCTATGGTAAATACCGGAATGACCGACACAGAAAAAATTCTCCGGGAAATGGAGGAAATTATTACCCGTTGCAAGTCAGCAACGATTGATTATATCGCCATAGTGAATCCTGAAACCCTTGGAGCAGTGCCAAAGGCACGGAACGGCGATGTTGTTGCCCTGGCGGTCAGAATTGGCAAGACGCGACTTATTGATAATGTCATACTCATCCTTATGATTGCGCTCTGCTGTCTGGGGTTGTAGGAGGGGATGTTTTTTTCTCGTGTATTATCACAGTTTCTTTTTTTGATCTTTTCCTCCCTGGCAAAAACTGCAACCCATGGTGATTATTTCAAAAATTCTTATTCGCATCCCGCTGTTTTCCATCTGGTGCTTTCCTTTAGCGACGGTAAATGCCCAGGAGGGTGAAACAGGGATGAAGTTGGTGAATCAAATGCCTGATTATGGTCTGCCTGATCAGAAACGCGTCGATGAATTTCTTCTCGATTTCAAAAAGCCCACCGGTCATATTTCCCGGGAGCAACGCGCTGGAAAACTCGACGATCGTATTCGCAATGCCAGGCTGACCCTGGCCGACAAGATCGAAGCCTTTAAAAGGGTGGCGCCACGGGCAGATGCAACTAGCCAACGGAAGGAGTTGCGTATGGAACGACTGCTCATTTCGGTTGCACCGGAGGACCTGCCCCTGTTTAAGTTCGTCCTGGAATATGACGGGGACTACAAGGATATGGTGGAGTACGTATTTAGCGATATTGATGACAAGGAGTGCCAGGGACGGATTCTCAATTATCTCCGAACCGTGAAACAGCAGGCTGGCATAAAAGTTCTTACCGATGTTGACGACACGATGTACGCTAATCTTATTGATGACCGTTATCCAGGGGAAACCCGGTATCCGGGCGTCCTGGAGTTCTACGATTCTCTGAAACAGGAGCCATTTGATCTGCAGGTAATACCGGTAACAACCTTGTCGGCGCGCCCCAATCCGATTGCCGGCATCATGGAGGAGGACAGCCTTAAGAAGCTGGGGAATTTCAGCGATAGTACGGGCAGGCGGCTGTGTCCGAGTGCATTGTCGGGAGACCTTGGCAGTTCAGTCATTGGCACTGTGGAGACCCTTTTACGGGAAAAGCTTCATCCGCTCCACGACAAGATTCCCCATGGCCAGGAGAACAAGATTGGCGAGGTGAAGTTTATGAATTTCGAGAAGTTTTCAAAGGTCTACCCAGAATATCGCTATGTTTTTGCTGGTGATTCAGGACAGGCAGACGCACTTACGGCACAAAAGATGATCACCAGCGAGCCTGCGGGAGAGGCGGCAAGGGTTATCACCACCTTTATTCATGACCTCAGGGAATCCGATGCCGATGTGAAATCAGTGAGTCCGGCATTCAGAAGTCTGAAACCCGATATCGTAATCAGGAAAACATCCCCTCAGGGCCGGGGAGTTATCGTATTCAGGAACTACATCGATGCGGCGGTGACTGCCTGTCTGCATTCGGCGACCCTTGAGAATCTGATTACTGCGGAGGAACTTGCCGAAATCACCTGGGCGGCACTTCGTCAGTTTCAGATAATTGATTTCAAGGGCAAAGAGGCTTCAAAAATGCGGCTTCGGGCACAGTACCGGGAGGACGCCGAAGAGTCATTGAAACTTCTGACAAAAAAGCCTTCCGTGCCACAGGAAGTTCTCAGGAAAATCCGCAGCATCCTCGATGAAAAGTTTCAGCAATAAAAATGAAGCGGTTTTTCCGAATTCCTTATTTCTAGCCTGAAAACTACAATCAATACTACCATCTCTCAATGTCCTGCTTTTTGCGTGTCTTTTGTGCCGCAGTTTCCGTAAGCGCTTTCATATCAAGGGCTGAAGCAATCAATCGCGAACAAGAGAACTCCCGGCCCTTCTCCATCAAAACAGAGCGGTTAGGCAGTTTTCACCGTGATCGCCTCCAATGGGCAACACTTTTCAAATCCGGGCTTGATGTCCCAGTCGGCAGCTTTACCGGCAATAATCTTTGCCTTATCATCGACCACGTCAATTACCCCATTCGCGTTTGCAACGCAGATTCCGCAGCCTACACATCGTCCCTGATCTATGTTCACGGTAATATTCTCACCATCTTTTTTGAAATGCGCCTCATCAAGATACTTGATCGGTTCCTGATCAGAAATGGCGTCTGCATGTGCCGGTAAATGTTTTTTTAACAGCTGGCGGCCTGCCCGGTCATAATGAAATATTGACCGTCCGCAGCGTTCGCAGGTATGTAACTCCTGCAACTTTTCCAGGTAGTCCATCACCGTTTGCACTACGGTGGCGTGGCTCCATGTCAGGGGAGAAACCGAGAGCGGTTCTCCGGTGTACGGGTTGATCTGCTCTGCCAGCACGCCGGAGGGCAGGGCGCGCGACACGGTCCACCTGAGATAATTTACCACCCGTTCGAGATCTTCGACAGACTTTGCTATTGACACGTAGTATTGTGCCAGCCACATGGTACAGACGATCCACGGGTTTCCCGGAATAGCGCCGTCGTTTCCGATGCGCTGGTACCCGTCATTCTCGTACCGGGCAATTCCGCCGATCCTGGTCCTGACCCATAAGGCAGATTCGATTGCCTTCATCGTATTTTGTATCTTGATGTCAAAGGGATCATACACGCCAAAGGCGAACATGCCATACAGGCTGGCATCAATGGTGGCGTCTTGTTCATAGTTTTCGTCTTTGATTATGAGGGGGCCGCCTTCCTTTGGATAGATCATGCGCAGGAATCTCTGGTGTTTCTCGCTGTACAGATATTGATCAATTGCCTCTTTAATCTTTGCTGCAGTTTCACGATATAGTGAGGCCTTTTCCGTGTGGTAAAAGATATCAGAGAGGTTTGCTGCTGCTATGAGTCCGCCATAGACGGTGGCGGCGGTAAAGGAGAGGATACCGCGCCTTTCTTCCCACAGGTCATAGGAAGGAAGCGGCAAGCCGGTCTCTTCATCCCGGTAGCTCACCAGAAAGTCCGCCGCTTTTTCCACAAAGGAATGATAGAGAGGGCGTATCTCGTCCATTCTTCGGTACAGATCGTAGTAACGCCATATTGCCCACAGGATCAGGGCTGTTTCATCTTCCTGAATGGGCACATGTATCTCGTCCCCCTTTACCCAGGGGTGCCAGGAACTACCGAAAGAACCGTCGGGGTTATACTTGTGCAATAAAAATCCATCTTCCACCATAACGCTTGCACAGAAATTGTATGGCGTAATGGTATTTGCACAAAAGTTAAAAAAATTCCCGCAGGTCGTCGTGTAACCGGCCTTCATGAGGGCATAGGAGACCATTGCTCCGTCCCGTGGCCACATATAACTATAGGTGTCTTTAGCGAATTGCTTAATATCAGAATCGTTTGCTGCAATGATAGCGCCGCCACTGTCTATCTGGGTCATAAGAACTAACAGGCTTCTTTTAAAAAGGCCAACAACGTCCGCCGGCAGATTCCCGAAGTTAAACTCCTCCTTATTTACCCAATGTCGCCAGTAACTCGCTGTTCTGTCGATTATCTTTTGTGGCTTATCATGCACAAGGATGTCATTCAGGGCATCTACCTCACCGTAATTCCTGCCGGCAGCGATCCAATAATAGACAACGGCCTCGCCATGGGGTGGAATTTCCAGGGGAATGCCAATGGTCGAGTCAACCGAACCCTGTGCAATGGGATTTCCGCCCAGGATTCCATCTTCTGCGTCACGCCATGTTCCTTCTGCGCCGCGAAGTCTCTTAATCCCCGTCGCATATTCTCTCACCCCCCAGACATCTCCGGCAGAGCAATTGATCAAAAAATACCGCGGCCCTTTATAATGAACAAGGCAATTCTGCTTTGCATCGTAAAATACGGTATCGCCGATCTCATTTTCCATGACGCTTAGATCCTGATGGAAAAAAAGGCGGACTCCTCTCTCATATTTTCTGAGATTCCGGACAAGTACCTTACGGACGTAGATGTTCTTCTCAAAATCGACGGCATCGTTGCAGACAAGCTGAAGCCCCAGCCTTTCATGGGACGCCCGGACGTCCGTCACGAGGGTTTCGTTCAAATATCCCAGGGCAATCCTCCAGTCTCTTGCATTAACCCACGAAAAGCCTTCTTGTGTCCATACGCCGAATCGGCTGGGATAGCCGAGGGTTTGATTTTCCTTGCCAACACGCGGGTAATACAAATCCCTGATAGTGTAGTCTGCGTCAAATGCGATCAAAAATGAACCGTTTCCAACGGGGATATCTCTAGGCACAATCGTCTTCCTTCTGATAGTTTATGTGTTCCATGATATAATTTTCTCCGCGAGCCAGGGATGCCATAACTGCTGTTCGATGCAAGGTCATTCCTCCTCCCCGTCTTCTTTGCCGATGGGTGGCGCAAAGGCACACTCCAGAATATTCCTGCCTTCTACGTCCATTTCCCGCTTTGTCATTTGATGTAATGCCTGATTGTAAGGATTTCCTGGTATTATTAATTACCCGCCGATTTCAAGCCGATCCAACAAACTTTTTGAGATGCAGGCGGTACAGGCCGTAACGATAGTCACTTCATGTTATGCTTTTACAATAAAAAACGATTGAAATTAATAACAATCATTGTTTACTCAAAACGGAGAGTAACATAAGTTTTTTCCCAAACCCTTGTGTCGTTGCCTTTTCTCTCGTTATGCTATACCGACACTTTTTCAATCTCCTTGAGCGCTGGAAGAATTTTGTCTTTATTCTTTTTGACACAATTTAACACTTCTATACCTACAATATTGTCATTTTCATCATAGTCAACAATTACGTCTTTTTCTACCTCATCGCTCTCAATTGCCTTTTTCCTGCTAATTTCAATATATAGAGCATCAACATCCTTATCATATGTTATTTTCATCTTTATATCCTTTTTTAGTCGCTCCCCTGTCAAAATACGACGGTACTATTTTCTTTGAAATGGGATTCAACACAACTTTCAAACACTTCTTATCCCGTTCTTCAATTTTTTTGAAATAGTGAACTTCGACCTCTGAAATTTCAACCTTGTAGTCATATTTTTCTATTGTTTCTACAATCCATCTTTCGTGATAATTTTCTGTCTTTGAGTTTCAAATCACCTGCTTGGGAGCAAGATAAAATTTTGGAAAGTAATTGTAGCATTCCAAAGCTCAATGATTGTAGCCCTTTCCACCACATATAGCACATATAGGATAAGTAAGTACATGTTTATCGCATTTTTCCCCCGGCAGGCCACGCCCACATTTTGGGCACTCTCTCCAGATTTTATGCGATTCTTCTCGAATAGTTGTGTTGCTGCGGCAAATACCAGTTCCTTCGCAATGTACACACTTGACTACTTTGAAACCGTTTATGTCTATTATTTTCAACGGAGTCTTCGTAATAATTCACCTCCATTATTTTGAATACCGGTAAAAATGCATTATAAAAAAATTTTACCGGCTTCATAAAAAGCTTCTATGCTATAGTCTTGTACATACAACACAATTTCTGTTTGAAAAACGTAACAATAACCTTGTAATTTGTGTTTTGATTTTTTTCATTTTACAGCCCGCCTTGTCTGGGTTACTTATCCCTTAATGACGCACAACGGCTTGAGCTGAACGACTTTTTTGCTGATACCGGCGCGGTCTACCACATCCACAACCTCTGTTACGTCTTTATATGCCTCCGGCATCTCCTCAACGAGTGTGGCCCTGCTGTCTGCACGGACAAGGATTCCCCTTTCCCTGAGTTCCACGGCGATATTTCTTCCTTTGGCCGATCGTGTCGCCTGGTTTCTGCTCATGACGCGCCCTGCGCCATGGCAGGTGCTGCCAAAGGTGTGAGTATAGGCCTTCTCTGTGCCTACGAGCACATAAGAACAGCGACCCATGTCGCCTGGTATTAATACCGGTTGTCCCACGGATTTATAGACATCCGGCGTATTCGGGTGATGGGGGGGGAATGCACGGGTTGCCCCTTTGCGATGAACGCACAGGCGCCTTTTCTTACCCTCCACGATATGTTCCTCAAATTTGGCGATGTTATGACCCACGTCATAGATCGTGGCTATTTTGGACTCCTTCTGGCTTATGTTCAGCGCCCTTTCAAAGGATTCCCGGACCCAGTGGGTGATCATCTGGCGATTGGCAAATGCATAATTGGCAGCGCAGGCCATGGCGGCAAGATATTCACGCCCTTCCGGAGAGTTAATCGGGGCGCAGCAAAGTTGCCGGTCAGGGAGTTCTATGTTATATTTTCGTGACGCATTAATCATGAGCCGGAGGAAGTCGTCGCACACCTGATAACCCAATCCCCTGGAACCCGTATGCACCACGATCGTAATTCCGCCCTCTTCGAGTCCCAGCACCCGGGCAACGCTCTCATCATACACCTCCGAGACATAGCCAACCTCAACAAAATGATTTCCGGAGCCCAGGGTGCCTAATTGTGCCAGGCCACGTTCAATAGCCCGATCTGAAATCAGCTCCGGGTCTGCTCCGGCAATGCAACCCTGTTCTTCGATGTGCTCCAGGTCTTCTTTTGTTCCATACCCCTGTGAGACTGCCCATCGCGCCCCGTTTTTGAGCACGCTTTTTTCATCCTGCTGCGAAAGCTTTAAATCCTTGCGATGCGACCCGACCCCCGATGGGATATTGCTAAAGAGGGTGTTAACCAGGGATTCCAGGGCGCTGGCAATTTCTTTCTGGTAAAGTCCCGTCCTCAGCAATCGCACCCCGCAGTTGATGTCGTACCCCACGCCACCCGGCGACACTACGCCCTCATCAACGTCAAATGCAGCTACGCCGCCAATAGGAAAGCCGTATCCCCAATGAATATCAGGCATTCCCAGCGAGTGCCCGATGATCCCCGGCAGATGCGCGACATTAATCACCTGCTGCAGACTTTCGTCTTTTTGGATTTCTTTCATCATCTGTTCGTTAGCATACACGATTCCATCCACGCGCATCTTGCCTTCTCTTGGGATACGCCAGCGATAATCATCGATCTTCTGAATTTTATATTTGTCATCTGCCATACAACAAAACTCCTTTTCCCTGCAAACAGGTGTTCGATCGTTATCGGTTGGCTTTGGCTCAACAGATAAACGGTGATAGGGGCGAACGTCCGTTCGCCCCTACAAGTCGTAACAATTTAGTTTTTTGAAAAATCCCGAAGGGATGACATGATTATAGAAAAAGCGCGCTGAATAGATACGAGAATTTTTCAAAAAGCTACATTGTTACTACAAATCAAATATGACCCGCGCCTTCCAACGATCGCCTTCCTGGACAATGGATAAGCAATGGTAAGTAACCGCCTTGATCTCCGTTTTTATCACGTGTTTATCATCGCGAATCACATCGCCCCGTACGGTTGCATTGAGCTGGTGGTCCGTCATGTCCACAATGCAAAAATCCCTGAAGAGGAGATTTTTTACGTCATGGAGGTACAATAACTCATGTAACCAGTTCACCAGCAATTGTTCTTTGTCTATCCCGGAAATGCTTACGGTACAGGTGATCTTGCCTTCCACGTTGGACAGATCGGTAATGATATCAAATAAGGCAAATGCTGCATTGGTAAATAATTCCTGCAATGAGTTGCCAAAGACGTCAATTCCGATATCGGCAGTGTGGTCTATGAGGATATAGTTCTTCATGCATACATGAGACAGATTTGAGCAGCAAATTCCTTACTTCTCTATAAAGACGGCCAGGAGGGGCCAATGCGTTTCATCGCTGGTTCAATCGTCCTCGATTGAACCGGAACAATTAGCGTAATTCCATCTCACCGGGCTAGTTTAAGACTTAAAGCACCGTTCAAAGATATGGTTCAGTCTGCAAGATTGAACCAGCCCTGAGCAGTGAGGACCAACTCGTTTTTCCATGCCATCCCGAGTGCTGCATAACTAAAATGCAATCCTGTACGGCCGGATTACCTCACGGCATGATAAAGTCATGCTCAGGATGTCTGATAGTAAGGACGGGACAGGGGGCCTTACGGACTACCTTTTCCGCCACACTGCCCATGATTGCATGCGATATGCCGGTCCTGCCGTGCGTGCCAATCACGATCATATCGGCCTTGTATTCCTTTGCGGCCCTGATGATCTCGGCAAACGGAACCCCCTGGATAATACGGGCTTCAACCGCTATCTTGCCTCTCGTATCGTCCGTTACGCATCTGAGCAGCCTCTCCCGCAGTTTTGCAATGGTCTCTTCGTCCACAATGTTGACGTCGTACAGGTCCGGATTATTGATGTCGTAAACACGGATATCCAGGACGTGAATCAGACAGAGCTTTGCCTGGTATTTTTCCGCAAATTCGATCGCATATTTCAGCGCCATCTCTGAATAAACCGAGTAGTCAATCGGGCAGAGTATATTTTTGATACAGATCATGTGTCTCTCCTCCCTTTATAGTATTACCGTATAAAATCTTTTTTATTTGTACTGATTTAGTTTGTTTGGTAACAATGCAGTTTTTTGAAAATTTCTCGTATCTATTTAGCGCACTTTTGCTCGCCATCACCACGAGTGGACAAGATAGTGATGCTGTAATCCCGAAGGGAGTCATGATTATAGCAGAACGCGGCACAGCCGCAACCAATTCTCCGTTGTAAAAGCGGGAGATTGCTTCGGACAAGACCCTCGCAATGACAACGTACCGTATGTCATCAAAGACATAGCCCGTGTCATTGCGAGGGGTCTTGTCCGAAGCAATCCTTCTCTTATAAACAAACGGCACCTTCTGATAAGGGGTAAATAGGGTTGCGAAAAAACTTGCAAAAAAGTAACACTTTAGTTTTTTGAAAAGGTAGGGGCGAAGCATTTGCCTGCTTGGGGTGTGAATACATTTATGCCAGTTTATGGCAAGTGCTTCTCCCCTACACCGTGTGGCAACATCGTTATTATTGTAATTTTTCAAAAAACTAAAGTGTTACCAGAAAAAGAAGTTTTTACACAGTAATATTTTATAGTGTTATGCAATTATGGTCAACCCCGCAGGGGGGGCATCGTATTGCGATTTTCCCGATATTTTACCCTTGCGAGGCTGAATAGGGCGGCGCGGTTTTTCTCTAATCATGACATCCCTTCGGGATTTTTCAAAAAGCTAAAGTGTTGCCATTCCTTTAATTCAGCCTTACCCGTTTGCTTTCTGCTGGGTCTTTTTTGCCATCTTTGCCGCATAGAGCGAACTGCTTGCCTGTTCAATCAAATCGGTAATGGTTTTGGTCGTTCTGGCAAGAGAACTTGACCCTGTCGTTATCCGGAAATGAACGCTTATATTTTTCTCATCGTCCGTAACGAAGCATTTTTCTACGGCGCTTACCAGGAGATCGGTAACCCGCTTCAATTCTTCGTCATCAATTTCCGGCAGGATAATGAAGAACTCGTCATCTCCAAACCGGGAAACCACGTCGGACGATCGAATCTGTTTTTGGAGGCATTTTGAAATTTCTGTAAGAATGCGATTTCCCATAAAATATCCGTACCGGCTATTAATAGCCTCAAGCTGGTCGATATCCATCAGAAGGCATGATAGCGCCTTGTTTTGATCTAACGCCCGGTTAAATTCGTTTTGCAGGATTACGAGGGAATATCGTCTGTTGTAAGCATTCGTCAGACTATCGCGCACCGCATGGTGATTGACTATATCGTTTAACTGATGCACCCGGGCATTGAGGGTTTCTAAATCCTTATCGGCTATTTTCTTTTCATCCGTATTCTGCAGAATGCCGTTGTAGTGGGTCACGTTACCCCATTCATTCCTGATAGGATTGAGATAATCGGAAACCCAGGTATACGACCCGTCTCCTTTTAACAGCCGGTATTCTATCCTCCCGTCGCCTCCGTTCTGGAGTTTCCGGATGAGTTCCAACACCTTTTCCCGATCGTCCGGATGGATGAGCTGAAGCAGGGAGTTTCGCGTCTTGTACAGATCCTCTGGTTTATGCCCTGCCAGCTTTTCAATCCCGCCGCTGATATATTTTAGCGACCCGTCAAACAGGGAAATGTATACGGTCTCCGGGACGGTATTCATGACCCGGTAAAAGAGCCCCTCCAAAAAAGCATTCGGCTCCTTCTTGCCTGATTCACGATGACCCTCGTTATAAACGAGGAATTGCAGGGTACAGCAAAAAGCCAGCGCTATAAGGCCAAAGATGATCCCGTTCAGTTTAAAGATGCGCACCATGGCGCAATTCAGAGCAATCAACGTGCCGATAGTGCAGTACGGGTATCTAACGATTACGTTCTTCAAGGTCATTTTTTTCTCCTGGGTCCGGTGGAATTCAAGCGATCTCTAAAAAATTGATTCAGGAAGTCTTCATCACAGCCTCTTTTTTTCCATTGGACCGGTGAAGTTCCTCCAGGAGTTTTTTCAGATCTTCACCCTCGATAACCTCCTCCTCCATAAGGGTCTTTGCCATACCTTGCAAGATTTCCTTCTTTTCCTGCAACAATGCTTTTACCCGATGAAACGACTCGTCCATAATCCGCTTAATCTCCAGATCGATTTCCCGCGCCGTTTCCTCGCTGTATTCCTTGCTCGCTGCAAACCCGCCGCCCAGAAAGAGCGGCCGGTTGCCCTGCTCGAAGGTCACCAGGCCCATCTTTTCGCTCATGCCATATTCCTTGACCATCATTTTGGCAATTTCCGTTGCCTTTTCCAGATCATTCTGGGCGCCGGTTGATATTTCGTTAAATACAATATCCTCTGCAATCCGCCCTCCCAGCAATATTGCTATCCGGTCAAGAAGCTCCGCGCGGGTCATGAGATACCGGTCTTCCGTAGGTTTTTGCAGGGTGTATCCCAGCGCCCCGATACCACGGGGTATCATGGATATCTTGCGGACGGGGTCGGCATGCGGCACAGAGCATGCAACCAGGGCATGGCCTGATTCATGGTGGGCAACGATCTCCTTCTCCTTCTTGTTCATCAGGCGCTTCTTTTTTTCGAGACCGGCCATAATGCGGTCAATCGCCTCTTCAAACTCCGGCATGCTCACGGCCGTCTTGTTTCTTCGCGCCGCAAGCAGGGCTGCCTCGTTAACGAGATTTGCCAGGTCTGCGCCGACAAATCCCGGCGTCATCGCCGCAACCGAATGCAGATCAATCTCTTTTTCCAACTTCACGTCTTTTACGTGCACCTTCAGAATTGCCTCACGACCATGAAGATCGGGACGATCCACAACCACCTGCCGATCAAACCGTCCGGGCCTTAAAAGGGCGGAGTCCAGCATCTCCGGTCGGTTGGTGGCGCCCATAATAATTACCCCCTTATTGGAGTCAAAGCCGTCCATCTCCACCAGCAACTGGTTTAACGTCTGCTCGCGTTCATCGTGCCCGCCCATGGGATTTGCGCCGCGCGCCTTGCCAAGGGCATCCAGTTCATCGATAAAGATGATGCAGGGCGCCTTCTGGTCTGCCTGGTTAAACAAATCCCTCACCCGCGCAGCGCCCACGCCGACAAACATTTCGACGAATTCCGACCCGCTCATATTGAAAAACGGCACCCCGGCCTCGCCCGCCACGGCCTTTGCCAGAAGCGTCTTTCCCGTTCCGGGAGCGCCCACGAGCAGAACGCCCTTGGGTATTTTGCCGCCCAGGGCGCGGAATTTTTCCGGCGTCTTCAGAAATTCAATAATCTCCTGCAGTTCTTCCTTGGCCTCATCGATGCCCGCCACGTCGTCAAAGGTTACATTCAGGTCTTCCTGGGCATAGAGGCGGCCTTTGCTCTTGCCAAACGTCATAATGCTGCTGGCGGGGCCAAATCGTTTAAATACAAAGCGCCAGATAAGAAACAGGATCAGCAGCGGCATGACCCAGGAGAAAAAGAACGTCCTTAGCCACGGGCTCTCATAGTGTCCTGCATATCTTACCCCCATGGATTCCAGGTCTTTCACCAGGTCAGGGTCCTCAACGCGCGCGGTGACAAAGATGGCATTTTTTGTGGTGCCGCGTTCCATCTCGCGCAGTTTGCCGCGAATTACCATATGGGAAATATGGCATTCGACGACGTTTCCCTCTTTCACCTGTTTTTTAAACTCACTGTACGTGATATCCCGTACTCCGGGGTTCATTAAATACATCTGGAGCAGGATAAAGAAACCAAAGGCGATAACAATATGCCAGACAGAAAACTTCTTTGGCATCTTAATCTGTATCTTTTTAAAATCTTTGAACATATACACTCCTTGGAATGAAGCCACACCGTGCAAATAGTCAGTATCTTATAGTATTACTGTATAAAAACTTCTTTTTTTGTAAGTTTTTTCACAAACCCCTTTCAGGAGGTGCCGTTTTTTATGAGTGAAAGATTGCTTCGCTTCACTCGCAATGACAACGTGCCGTGTGCCGTCAAAGTGCATGGTCGCTGTCATTGCGAGGGCCTTTTCCGAAGCAATCTCCCCGTTTTCATAAAGGAAATTTGGTTGCGGCTGCGCCGCGCTATAATATTACCGTATAAAAGCTTTCTTTTTTTGCAAGTTTTCTCGCAACCCTATTTATCCCTTGTCAGAAGGTACTGTTTATTTATAAGAGAAGGATTGCTTCGCTTCACTCGCAATGACAACATGCCGTGTGCCATCAAAGTGCATGGTCGCTGTCATTGCGAGGGGCCTTTTTCGAAGCAATCTCCCCACTTTCATAAAGGAAATTTGGTTGCGGCTGTGCTGCGCTATGAGATAGTTATACCAGAATCTTTGTGTAATTCATAACCTATTTTAGCAGAAAGGGCTAAAACACTCAAAAAAACTTTGGCATGCCGGGAAATTTTTATCGATAACCACTTCTGCGCATCCCGTTAACAAAGAATTGTGGTAACAAGGTGGCCTTTTGAAAAATCCCGAAGGGATGTCATGATTATAGAAAAAAACGCACCGCCATATTCAACCCCGCAGGGGTGAAATATCGGGAACATAGCGATACTATATCACCCCTGCGGGGTTAACCCTAATTGCATAACACTATAATATTACTGTGTAAAAACTTCTTTTTTTGCAAGTTTTTTCGCAACCCTATTTATCCCTTACCAGAAGGCACTGTTTATTAATAATGTAGAAAACCACGTCCTGTGGGCGTGGTCAGAGAACAACGGCTATGCCAGTTATCCCCTTCGATAAGTATGACGGAACTGGTTTTCGCCATGCCGGTATTTTCCCAAAGAGATGTTCAATTTTGAGTATAAAACATTGAAAATACAAATAGGCTTACCGCTCATATCTCAAAGAAGCATTTTGGTTGCATGAAAACGAATCGCAGTTAGTTCTACACACTACGGGAATTACTTACAGTTTGCGTGATGAGTACAAATGGCAAACTTATCCCCTTTTAGGGGTTAACCCAAAGCCACCTGCTCCGCGGGTGGCTTCTTTACTTATAAGAGAAGGATTGCTTCGCTTCACTCGCAATGACAACGTGCCGTGTGCCATCAAAGTGCATGGTCGCTGTCATTGCGAGGGCCTTTTCCGAAGCAATCTCCCCGTTTTCATAAAGGAAATTTGGTTGCGGCTGCGCTGGGCTATAATCATGGCATCCCTTCGGGATTACAGCATAGGTGACACATTCGTTTTTTGAAAAAGGAGGTGCGAAGCATTTGCCAGCTTGGGGTGTGAACACCTGTATGCCAATTTATGGCAAATGCTTAGCCCCTACACCGCGCGGTAACAACGTTATTATGGTAATTTTTCAAAAAACGAACGTATCACACCTTTCTTTTTTGGTAACAGTTCACCCCCTGGTGTGAAAGAAACAAATTCATCGGGGCATTTTTAAGAGATAGGCTGCGTAGAGTAATTCGAAAGAATTAAGCAGCCAGATGAGTGTGGTCAGGGAGGTGTTGTAGAAGCAAGGATGGCATGGAGAGATGGTGTCGGTGGGCGTGGATAGATTGACGGAAGAAGTCAAGGGTGTTTCTACGCTGCATCCGGCAGGATTGCCAAACGGTAAGCAACCGCGCCCGAAGAATTTGTCCCTTGTCGCTGCGGGTACACTAGTGTGCAGACATATTAATAACGAAACATATAAATGCTGTTTTGCGGCGCGATATAGCTAAAATTGTCCACAATATATAATTTGTAATTAATATGTCTACACACTAGTGACGAGGAAAAAAGACTTCTTAATAACTCTCCGCAATGGTTAAGAGAAATTGTCACCTTTGACCTGCATACCGGCCATCGTCAAGATGCGCTGCTTTCACGTCAATGGAGCCGGGTTGATTTGTTCCGCAAAATCATCATCATACAAGAAACGAAAAGCGGCAAACCCCGTACGGTTCCGTTGAATCAAATTGCCCTGGGTGTTTTAGCAGAAAAGGCTAAAGTAAGGCATATGAAAAGTGACCTTGTTTTCCTGAGTAGAGCATCAACCAAGATTGCCCGACATAATCTGAGAAGGGCTTTTAATACTGCTTTAGATAAGTCGGGAATTCAGGATTTCCATTTCCACGACATACGGCATGCCTTTGCAACACGTTTAGCGCAACGGGGCGGTGATATTTACAAAGTCTCAAAACTGCTGGGACATGCTCATATTTCCATGAGCACAAGGTATGCTCACCTTTGCCCGGAATCCTTGAGGGGCGGCGTGAATATTTTAGAGAATTTGGGTCACGATTTGGTCACGGTAGAGGGAAACCGAATGTGTCAACTGCCTGAAAACCCTTGATTTGTATGGTGGGCGCTAGTGGATTCGAACCACTGATCCCTTGCGTGTGAAGCAAGTGCTCTAGCCGCTGAGCCAAGCGCCCGGATTAGGAGCTATTTTTCTCTGATTATTCTATGAAAAATTCAATCTCATTTCCATACTAAAAAAAGAGTACAGGGGAAATCTCCTTCAACAAACCAAGCAAGTACAGTAACTTCCTATACAATCCAGCGCAAAAACCTCGTCACCGGTGAGTCAAAAACCCTTTTACCAACCGGGGTAGAGAGCCGATCCACGCCTGAGGCCCCAAAGTATGTATCAGGAGTTTGTGATTCCTGAAAAAATCGTTAAACCATTGTGATTTTTCTTTCTCACGACTTCCTCCACGGGCAGCTTCATGATGGATTACTATGGCATTGCCTAAATATTGTCCATATTTACCCTCTCTGGCCATACGTAAGCCAAAATCCGTCCCAAACCCCCATGCATTCCCACAAAAGGCCTGGTTAAATCCGCCGAGTTTTACAAATAGGTCACGTCGTATACCCATATTGCATTCCCGCGGAGAATTTATTTTACACGTGCCTGGTTGGTCAAAATTTGCCAAAATCAGTCCCAGCCAATTGATCCACCCCACAATACGTCCGTGTATTTTTTTATCACGCCCTATACATAATCCAAAAAACCATTCTGTTATAATTCGAAACCACTCTGAGAATGCAGATCTTCCCTTCGTCAAACGAACTTCCCGTCCGGAAGTATATACCAAATCAGGCTGTTCATCAAAAGCCCTGATATGCGCCTCCAGCCATCCAAAGCAAGGCACGGCATCGTCATCTAAAATTACGATAATATCTGCCTGAGAACTTGTAATGCAATGATTCAATGTACCGGTAGTGCTGGGATGTGGTAATACCTCAATCCGTAAATATGGATCACTCTTTAATTGGGCCTGAAAATCCTGATCAGGCCTTTCCCCTTGTAATCCCAAACAAACTTTAAGATGCGGATACAATATCCTCACCTGCTTCAAGGTGTTTTTCAGAATGTTTAATCTGTTATAGCTTGGAATAACGAGCTCTACCGTTAAACTTTGTTTAATCACCTGCAAGCCTCTTCACGACAGGGCGTTTTTAATTATTATTTAAACAGCCTATTTTGCCTTAGGTTTGAAGATACGATAGATACACCTTCATGCTTTTTCAGACAAATTAGGTTATTCATATTCGACAAAGTTTTTACACATAAGAAGAACTACGATAAAAAAGAACGAAACAAATCAAATTTCCTGATCATCCGTCTCCGCTGTACGATTATGGGAAACGGAATATCCGTCCGGTGCAACGCTTCGTTAGCTCAAAAATTAGTTCCTCAATCTGTATAACAGGACGACACAACTTAGTCATGAATTGGAACCATTTTAGTTTTGCTTCATCAAATGTCACACCATTAAGCATTCTCACAAAATACTCTTTAGCACTTCTGTAGACCGCTAAATCTATCGCGTTCAGAGCGGCAATCTTTTCCAGATGATGTTTTTCAAATTGAATGCCTTTCCGGATATTCTTTTTATTTTTTGAAGCATAGATCGGCATTCGCCAATGCAACGCGGAACTAAAGACCATTAAGCTTTCATCAAAGTATTCTTGAAGGCCAAAATATGATATTTTGTTAAACAAATTATCTAACGCAAGGTCTGCGGCTTTCCTGTCTGACATATTATCAGGCAAAGCATAGCTTCCGTTGCCGATCAACATTTTCGTTTGAAAGTTGGACAGTTCTTCATTTCCGCTTTCCAGGAAACTATCCAGATTAAACGTCTCAGGGGGATACTCATCAATGAGATACAGACTTTTCCCTTCGGCAACATGTTGACAAAAAGATTTAATACGATTTATTGGATCTCTAAGAAAGGTGATTGTCGTAGCATTATCCGCCATTTTAACACCCGACACAATAGGCGCATGACCGGCGAACAGCATTACTTTTGTTTTATCACGTTCTGATAGCGCCTCAAATCTCTTTATGTCCGAAGCAACATCCCCAGTGAATGCAAAACTTTTTTTCCCGAAATACTGACGTCGCAGAATACTAAGAAATGTGGTGCCAGCCGTCTTCGGTATATGCAAAAATCTTAAAGGTTTTGTGTTTAATGTCATTTCCAACATTTTAACTTTATTTCGTATTCATCAAAAATATTTTTAAGGCCATTCCAAAAATCAATTTCGTTCCATTTTTCCAGGATTCGCTTCCCCCTGGTTATCTTCTCATTCACCAGAGAGCGATCTTTATCGATCTTAAGTAAAATTTCAACGAGCGAATCCGGATTTTCAATATCCATTAAAAAAACAGCATCTTTCATCTGATCCTCTAACCCTGGCAGATGCGGGTAACACACCGGGCAGCCCAGGGCAAAGGCTTCCAGGGGAGGTATATTGGTAGGTCCAAAATAGGTAGGCATAACTAAGGCAATTGACTGTCGGTATAAATAAGGAATTTCTGCCGTGTCTGCATATCCAATATAAAATATTTGATCATGGATTTGGTATTCTTTCGCTTTTTTTAAAATAAAGTTTAAGTTGCCTTTATCTGAACCACAAAAAACGGCATTGATTATTTTTCCATGTTTTTCCTTTAGCTTCCTTAAAGCATCCAGAATATAACGATGGTTTTTATGAGACCAGAACTGAGCGGGATAGAAAAGGTATTCACCCGGAATATGGTATTTATGCTTCACATCAATGTCGTTTGCTGCGTACGTCTCTTCAGATATTTTTACGGTATTTGAAGGCAAAAAAGGCAAACTTACCACCCGTCGTTTATCAATTCCATATCGTCTGATTATATTTTCCTTACCTAATTCTGAATCAACAATCACTGCAATTGCCTTAGGCAATACAGCATGAAATAATCTTTCTCTTACCTCAAATTCTCTAAAATTATACACTTCAGGAAACTCCATAAAATCCCGATGACATAAATCCCAAACGGTAAAGAGGTACTTATGAGCTTCTACCTGTAATGCAAGCCAGGAAGGCGCTAAAAAATAGATTACGTCCACGTCCAAATTCAGGAGATACCTGTCCAGCTTTGCATATTGAAATATCTTGAATTCTCTGATAGCCTTCCCTATTAAATAGTTTCGCCTGAAATAACTCACGAACCGGTTAAAGAATGAAATATGAATATGTTTCGCGTGAATACCATAATTTCTCAAAATATCCTGATTTTTTTTAAGAGGCGTTAAAAATATAAAATTGTATTTTTCATTTTTATACTTATTTAAAATAACGCTCGTTGATATCGACTGCTGAAATCCTCCCCCGGCTTGCAATTCATAGTCAAGAATCACTGCTATATTCATTTTTGCGCCACGAGAACGCCATTCCAGCTAGTAAAACTTAGTTCCTTATCAAGACTCATCCATTCCAATGCATCAATTACGGTAAAACCAATACCTTGAAGCATAAACTGTAATTCAGGTAAAAATAGATATCTGACTCTGTGAGTTTCTTTTATTTTGTTTACTTTGTTATTCACTTTATCTTCTATAAAAACTTCAAAATTAACATCGACGATATTTTCATTGGAATGCATCACAGGGGTAGCTATTCTATAGATTTTTAAACTAGCATCTTCTAACTCTTTAAGTCTGACAGATGGTCTGTCTGTCAGCACAGCAGGTCCGTACCAGAAATCAAATATGAATAACCCATCAGCTTTCAGGTGATCATAGGCATTTTTGAGGCTGCCATAGAGTGATTCATTTTTTATCTGGTAGCTCATCACATGGAATAAGGAGACAACAACATCAAATTTCTTATCTAAGGTAAAGCTCTCTGAATTTCCTACAGAAAAATTTATATTTTGCAGATTATGGCTCCTCGATTTTGCAATATGTATCATTTCTTCTGATCTATCAATGCCATATATTTCATAGCCCCTTTTTGCAAAAAGAACATCATGATTTCCCGTTCCGCATCCAATATCCAAAATCGTTTCAACTTTATTTTTCGCGTATTTTTTTATTAGATTCTCAATATAATGAACTTCCGTTTGATAATCTTTATCTTTATAAAGTAAATTATAGTATTTTGCATAATCGCCAAAAACACCCATTTTTATTGCTCTAATTCTCTCTTTACGGCGTCTACAACAGAATCAATTTGTTTCTCTGTTAAGGTCAAACCACTGGGCAGATAGAACCCATATTTATAGGCATGATCAGTTTTGGGATAGCTTTCACCAGCAAACAAACCCATTTTATTTAACACGGGCTGATCGTGTAACCCCCGGAAAAAAGGTCTGGTCGCAATGCCATGCTTTTTTAGCCGGTCCATCATTTCTTCGGCAGTAATTCCAAACTCAGGATCAAGTTCTATCCCATACATCCAGTAAACCGACCTGGCATATTCCTTTACCGGCATAAACCTTACTCCTTTTACACATGCAAACCTTTTCCGGTAATACTCACCCAGTCTGATTTTAATCGCTATGAATTTCTCAATTTGTTCTAATTGTGCCAGACCAACGGCTGCCTGCAAATTCGTCATCCTGAAATTATAACCCAGTTCTGTATGATAAAACCTCTTTTCCGGTTTAAAACACAGATTCCTGTAAGACGATGCCCTTGCTGCGGAATGCTCATTATTCGTTAAAACCATCCCGCCTTCACCCGTAGTAATGATCTTATTAGCATAAAAACTCGTCGTCGTTACTTCACCCATACTTCCACATTTGAGCCATTTTCCACCTTTGTACTTACTGAAATATTCTGCACCATGGACTTCCGCCGCGTCTTCAAGAATCCTGATATTGTATCTTTCTGCCAATTTAAATATTTCATCCATATGTACCGGATGCCCGTAAATATGCACCGGCATGACAATTTTTGTTCTGGGAGTTATTTTAGATTCTATCTGAGACACATCCATCGTCCAGGCGTCTGGTTCGATGTCAACCAACACCGGCTTGGCCCCAAGACGAATGCAGGCTATTGCACACGAGATGATGGTAAACGACGGCATGATTACTTCATCGTCTCTCTCTATTCCAAGGGCATAAAGGGCTACTTCAATGGCTGCGGTACCATTACATACCGCTATGCCATGTTTAACGCCGGTAAATGAAGCGAACCCTTCCTCAAATTTTTTAACAAACGGCCCTTCGCTTGATATCCATCCCGTATCGATACATTCAAGCAGATATTTTTTTTCATTTCCGTCAAGCAATGGTTCGTTCACGGGAATCATGATTCGCCCTCAATTTGCAATTTACTCTTACCGATTGGTTCAAATCTCACTTTATCCATTTCTCCTGCATACGGTCCTTGTTTTATCTCTACGATCTCGGAATCTTCCAGCATCTCAATCCCATGACCACCGTAAGCCAACAATATAACATCACCAGTTTCTATAATACGGCTTTCAAGATAGTTTTTATCTTCATCATAAAAATCTATTCTCAGTTTTCCCTGCTTAACGACCAAAACTTCCTTGGTAAATTGTACTTCCCTGACCACGGCATTATGTACATGAGGCGCTATAATATATCCTTTGGGGCGATTCATATAAGCAAGCTGCTGGGAAAAGTCATTCGGGGTAAAGAACTCGATTCCTTCCTTTTTAAAGTTTGCCTTTATGATAATAGATAACAATCTACCATGATGAACTATTTTTTGAATCATAAACGTCCTTTATTTGATCCTTTCATTGGGCAATTTAACAGGATATAAGTCTTCAAAAAAAGGTTGAAAATATTTTTCAAAACGAAATACCCTGAGATAACAATCGATTACATTTTTTTTGTAGTAATCGTATTCTTTAACAATTTGTAATAATGCTTTTGGTAATTCATCCATTGTCGTAATGGTTTCACCGATTCCGTAGTTATTAACAAAATTTTTTAATTCGGGATAGTCAAATGTTACTATTGGCAAGCTGGCTTTTAAATATTCCGCAAGCTTGTTGGATGAAAATAAAATTTCAATAAAGTTGGTGTCGATAGGCTCGTAGAACATTAATCCAATGTCAGCGGAGGCTAAATTATCCGCCAGTTCATTGATATCCAGATAATCATCTGAAAAATACACCGGAAGCCCTTTTGCCCGTTCCTTTACTTTAATTCCATAAGGAGTACTGAATGCATTTTTTTTCCAGGTATGAAGCACAAGGCAAAATTTTTCCGGACATTTTCTAAAACTATCAACGATTTCAACGCATTTCGCCCACGGCATGATATTCCCCGAATAAATTATTACATATTTATCCTTTGGTATATGAAATTTATCGCGAAAATACGAACCTTTATGGTATACCGGTTCACCCATTGACGCAACAGGCAAAATATACGTTTTTTTATTAAAATCATTCATTTGTTGAAACTGTTTCGCCCGTATATTATTTTGGATTACGACAGCAGATGCCTTTTCCAAAGCTTTATACTCTAATATTTTTAAGAGTTTTTTATACCTTCCATAAAACGGATTTTTTTCACTCCAATCAAGAAGTTCCATATTGTAATAAATTATTTTATTTTTCATACCTGCTATTGCAATTAAACTTTTGGCCTCTATCGGAAAAAGATAATCATAGTTTTCCTTTTCTATCTTCTTTTTAAGCCATTTTGAAAAAATATAGTCTTTTATATAGCAAGAATAAAAAAAACTGATTGGAATTCTTTTAAACCATTTTGTAATAACGCTATTAAAAACATAGGAAAAGAGAAACGAATTACTATAAGAGCAAACATACATTGTCGCTTTACATAAAAAAATATTAGTCCAGGGGTTGTCATAGAGGAGTATTTTTATACGTTCGTCCCTAAGATCCACAGGGGATGCACGGTAGGTTGGTTTATCAATATAGATATCCACGGCAATCCCTTCCTTGGCAAACATCTTAATGCTGTTGAGGATCATACTCGATACCCCTAACGGATATTGATATACCACAAATGATATCCTCTGGTTCACGTTACCGATTCCTTCGAGCAACAGACACGGACTAATGATTTTACCATCATTTTATATTTTATATCCTAAGCTCTTCATTTCATCAGCCGCATACCAATTCATTATTCTCTTGTCGATCACATCAAAATAATTTTCGTAATCTCCAATTACTCCTTTTCTAAAAAACGCCGTTTGATATTCTTCTCCAGGCTTCCGTCCACCTGAAAGTTTTTCAAAATCAAACAGCCTGAGCGCGTCCTGTAAAATTTCCATTTCACACGGTACGTTCAAATAATTGCAAATGCTTTGTAGTGCGCCCAAACTGTCCTTCTTAAGATCCTCATATCTGATCAAACATTTCCCTTCAAATGTCCGCCATGATATTGTATGAAACGTCCAATTCCGAGCCGTTCGGAGCAAATTCATTTTCCATACCAGTTTCCTTACCATCCATGGCCTGTAGGTCAAGATTTTTTCTGGCTTGTTTGTTGCAACAGGTACATTGTAATATTTAAAAAAATAATCGGAAACCGCCACATCCCTTGGGTCGCGAACGATAAATATAACTTTATCATAAGATTCCAAATTGAAATTTGAGTCCTGTAAAAAATTATATCGATTATGCGTTTTACAAACTTGCTCATATTCGGTCTTGTGAAGAACGCTCCCATCAATGAGCTTAAGAATTTCCTTTTGCAGCGTTACTTTTGAATCGGGCGCATGGAGATCGATATATTTCGCTCCCAGGAGGTACGATACCATATACCCCAACCATGTATTGCCAGATTTTGGATACCCTGCGACCAAAACCTTCTTTCCGCTGTTCATAGGCACACTTCTTCCTTGATTTGTGATCGTGTGTTAACCATTCTTTATTCCTCTTAAGAAAACAAAGAATCCCGGAGAACACTCCTTGCTTTAAATCTCTTAACGTTACCGAGCAAAACTATTGGATTGTTGAAAAAATTCCCTTCTAATTTTTTTCTAAATTCTTCATGCAAAGGATGGGTTGGCAAGTGGACGGCTAATTCAGCATATTCTTTTTTTGAAAGTGACCCCCAATCACCCATATAAGAAAAATACACCTGGTCGCAACCAAGCTCTATACCAAGACCAACAAATGCATCCATCTCGGAAAAATTGATCGCATTGACGACAAACGAGATAATAAACTCTTTTATCAGATTTTGTTTTCGAAGCTGACTCATAAAAAAAAGATTATTCATAAGCTTATCAAATGCCCCCCCCATTCGGATACGCTCATACGTCTCTTTGGTCGCTGCATCAATTGATACCTGTATCGATTTAAGAGCACCCCTTCCCCGCTTCATCGAATCCCATGTCTGCTCATTAAAAAGGAGGCCATTTGTGAGAAGCGTAATTTTTAATTGAGGATAGTCCGAAGCATTAAAGCTATATAAAAAATCACGGAGGGGCGGACTTACAAAAGGATCGCCATTACCACACAGGCCAATCTGATCAAGTTGTGAAAGAACGGATTTAACACTACCCAATAGCCTCTCAGCAGTCTTATGATCACTTTCGGAATACTTAACAAAGTCTGCCCTGCACGAAATGCAACGGAGGTTGCATCTCCTGTCAAAAGTTATCCAGATACTTTTTTTATCTAATACCGTTATATTGTTTGTTACAATATCTTCGAACGGTGTCCCGGTACAGTCTTTTTGCAGGGGTAAATCTCCGGACGAAAAATGTGGACACAGATCCAAATCGCAATATCGAAATGTCCCATCTAAGATACTCGCCCTGATTTTTTGTGCAGACGGCGAATTGTAGATATCGATAACATTATTGTCTTCTATTATACCCGGGCTCTTATTCAGATAACAACACAAGCTCGTTCTTCCACCGGTTGTAATTTCCATATATTTAAAGGGAAGAGGGCAAAACAGCTTGCGATCAGGCAGTAACTTTAATGAATATTTAAGCAATGTGTGTTTCAAACCGGCCATGGTACCCTCCAAGAGATATCATCCGAAGATGCAGTCTTTGACAATTTTTAAATAGGCATGGCCATACCGTCTGTCTGGCTCCAGGTGATTACCTTCAGCCCATTCATTCCAGGCTTTTACAAAGATGATACGATCATCCAGGTCGGAAACCTGCTCGATTTTCATGATTGCCTTTTGCAGCATCTCTTTGAATAGGTCAGGAGTTGACCCATGCAGAACCAGTCCATTTGTGCCACTGCGAGGGGTATTATCCCAGTTCGGAATTACCAGAGGATATTCATTGACTGATAGTGGTATATTGTTCAGATACTTTACAAATTCCGAGTACGAGCGCATTATGGGAAATCTCTTTCCGATCATGTGCCTGGTGATTAATGATTTCAACCGCACCCACAGTGACAAAGGTATACGCAAAAAAGGAACATTTTCCACACAAGCGTCACACCCGTATTTCTGAGGATCGCTCTTTACGGCATGCGCCACAAAATGAATACCCTTTAAACCTTCCTTAGCAGCAAGTTCCCTCCATTGATCGGTAAAAGCCATCGCATTGGGAAGCATTTTGGGGTTATAGATCATAAATATTTTTTTCCCATGAACCGTCATATAGCGCTTATCCAGGAAAGCATCCAACACAGCGTAAAAGTGGGCATGATAATCTTCCGGGCCGGGATATTTTTGCTCGACCAGGATTCTCCCCGGGGCGCCATGCCAGATCCCCGTCCAGGAGTCATTCGCCCAGGCAAGACAAAAAGGGAAGTCGGGCTTGCCCGTCTTCAGAACTTCATGAAAAGGCCTTTCCAATATCCGCCTGCCGTTTCCAAACCAGTAATGCCAATAGCAAAATCCTTCGATTCCGTATTCCCTTGCCATATCTGCCTGAGCAATGCGAACCTCCGGTACGCGAAGGTCATAAAAACCCAAATCGGCCGGCAAATGCGGCTGATAGTGCCCCCAGAATAACGGTTTTGCCTTTGCTACGTTTGTCCATTCCGTAAACCCTTTACCCCACCATTCGTCATTTTCAGGGATCGGATGAAATTGAGGAAGATAAAAGGCTATAAGCCTGACTTTTTTGGGCACAGCATTTCTCCGTCTATTTAATATTCCCGGACCGGCTTTTCATTTTCTGAATTAGCAGTCTTAACTTTAGAATGCCTTTCAATGGATCCATTTTCACCCACTGGAGGAAGCCGGCAGAAACCGTTTTGTGGTAAACTGATTGAAGTATTTTATCATAGACGACAATGAATTCTCTATAAATTTCATCGTTAAATTTTATCCCGATATGGTTCAATAATTTTCCGCAAGGCAATCCCTTGCCCTTTAGATGCCTATCGATAAATACGGCCTGTTTCACATCAACCAAATATCGCAGAAGCAAGGAGGCCAGAGAGAAGTCTTTCATGAATTTCCATTCCCTGTCTATATAGACCAAGCCCCGAGGCGTTATGATTAGGTTAAGCGGAATACAATCGATAAATTCAGGTAAGACTGTAGACTTGTAGATGTCTTCCTCATTTGCGCACCTGATACCGTTTCTGATAACGAAATCGATCCATTCCCTTATTTTGGCTACATACCCTTCGAAGTCATCTTCGTATATCATCTTGCTGATTTCAGCATCAAGATTCCTGCCCGGACAATAGCGTTCGTCATCAAACCGGTGTATAAGTACCGGGTCCGACTCACTACTTTCAACGAATGGGGATTTTTTTACAATAATACCTTCTTTGCCGTCTTCAATAAATTCAGTTTTAACGTTGTATTTCATTACCCTATCAAGGGTATAGCAGACTGCGAGGAGGGTCGGCTCTGTAAGGTGCGCTTCCTCCATGCCGGTAATAATAAGAAATGAGTTTGAAAGGTCAGGGATAAGCTTATTGGTATCCAATACAGGCCAGACAAGATTTTCCGAAAAAAGGGGGGTTGCCTTTTTGGAATAATCCCTTGATGTAAGCTGTCTTATAATCTCGGCTGGCCTGAAATCTGGATTATTGAATGCACTTTCCGTAAAGACCACCCTCGGTACTTTATAATCCGGAAATGGATACTGGAATTCGATTGAGCAAAAACCGTTTTCCCCAAGCAGTGAGGTGAGTTCTACCTTTCCAAAGGTTACTGCCGTATTCCGGTTATAGAGGTCTTGTATACCAAAGAAGGGTATCCCCACGTGGTCTTCCTCAATGCCTGCAAAATATTTAAGCCCGAGGCGATTCTCTATTGCAAGAATAAATTTGCCTCCAGGTTTAAGAACCGACTTTACGACATTGAGACATTCTGATATAGGGTCATCGCCCTTAAAATAGACCGGGCAGTACTCAAAAACTCCGATCATCGTCACGTAGTCAAATTCCTTTTCGAATGAAATATCATGAAAGTTGGCTGTAAAGACTTTTACGTTCTCCAAGTCTTTACAACGAACCGAAGCGGATTTTGCCCTATGAAAACTTCCCTCTATCGCAGTTACTGAAGCTCCGGTTTCACCAAGTTGCCTTGTGATGGCACCACATCCACATCCTAACTCCAGTACCCGGTCTGTTTTTTTAAAATGAAAATGTCTGAGAAGGTTATGTCTTGCTGGTGAAAAATGGTATTCGGTAGGCCAGTCTGTAATTCGGCTGGCAAGTTCCTCGGAGAAAATTCCGAGGTCCCCTGTTTCCTTCAGTATGTTGTATATCCTATTTTCTACTTCCAGTCCGTCAGTGTAATCAAACATTGTCTGTACGTATTCAGGATGAAGGTACACCCCAGACTGTGCATCAAACATAAAGCTTGTTAAGGCAGCTTTCATATCATCTCTCTGTAAGTTGAAGCAGGTAGTTAATCATTACGTTTGGTTTTCCGTGAGTGCGTCTTAAGAAAATTATCAGACTGCGTCTTCCTTTAAGCACGATAAAAGGTAGTCAATGGTTTTTGAAGGTGGCGCCAAAGTTGTTGAAATTAACTTGCTGATAGCAGCATAAACAGCTTCACTATTCCACCATTGCTGAACATCTTCGTTAATATTAGTCAAATGAGAAACCGCAGATTGAGCAGAATTATGCAGAACACCACATCGTTTCAGTTCATCAAATATTTCATAAATTTCATCTGACCTGGGGAAGTGTTTCTCATCCTGGATTAACAGACATGGAACATTCCTCAGAAAAATCTCGGCAACGCCTGTAGAAAGGTGATCAATAACCACTATTCTAGCATCTAATATGCTATCCGAAAAGTTTCCCGTGTCAATCCTGATGTTCTTTTTATCAACTTCCAAGGTATGCTCAATATTCCAAAAATGCTCCTCTCTCCTGGGCCTGAGAATGTAATAATCACGTAAAGATTCCGGCAGGAAATTATGAAAATCACGCACTCTCTTAATGGCCTTAATTAATTTTGTATTGGGAACATTATAGTTATTGAACTCCATAAGATACGGGAAATTCGTGCGCGCTATATAGAGGATATTTTTTTTAGCCGGATAGAACTGATAGGGTTTTATATCACGGCAGATAAAACCCCCTTGTATCACTTTTTGGTCATTGACTTTCCACCCAACCGTTATGTATCTGTCGGCAACCAGCCTCTCTATCCAATGCAGAAATGTTTTCTCAAACACCGTTCCGGAACCATGCTCATAGCATATCAGTGTTCTTCCCAGATGCTGGGCAATTGCACTATACAGCGATGAGCAGATATCGCTTATCCAGTATTCTGATACAAGGTGGGTAAATTTCCTGCTCCGGATGTCTTTCAGGAAGATATCGTAGTAATCGCGGAACTGTTCAAGAAACAGCTGGGGGAGGCAGTAATAAAGAGTCTGGACAAGGAAATACTCAAAATTATTTTCAGACTCGATACTCAACAATCTTGCGCGGCTTTTCATATTCACAGGACGGCCAACGCTGACCAGAGGAGGGCTGATTGGGCCAATCGCGCCTTTTGAGCCTGAGAACAGCGATACAGCCACATCCGCTGTATAACAAACCCCGCACAGGACTATTTTAGGTTCAACACGCGACATGAACTTTTTGAGCAGAGATACGGAGGTATTTAAGGCCTTCCGCAGAAAGGCCTTTCCATATTTACCCATGATTTTGTACAGCGATACATCAGGGGATGTATCATGATTTTTTTTTTCAAACACCAAATTAAAGTTTCTCGATACCGCGGGAAACTCCTTTTTTTTAAATAGATAATAATACTGGCTCACCAGCTGTTGCACCCCGAAATCATTACAAAAACAGTATACATAATCATAATGGTCATACGGAACGTAAAATGAATCCCTGTCAAGCAATTTAATACTCGTGCGGTCTATATCGATATTGGAAAGATATGCATATTTTTCATACGTTATGCAGATATGCCTGAAGAGCCAGTACCCAAAGGCCGTCCTCCAAAAAGTAGCGGGAAGACTAAGTCCGGATATTTCATTTAATTTCTCTGCGAGTTTGGGCAGCAGCTTGAAATACACCTGCTTGCAATATTCACCGGCAGCCATGATTTCAGCCGGAGCAGCAAAAAGATCAGGAAGGGTCTCCACCTCCAGCCTTTCCATTTCGTTTAAGGTAAGCCGGCGTTTTGCCCCTTCCCATAAATAAAATGAGTCAGGGTATTCCGTACCCCAGAATTCAGTGAGCGCAGTTGCTCTGATATTTTTTTCCGATATCGGCATCCGCATATTTTTTATCTCATAAACCGTCGTCACGCACCATCAAAAGTTGCTGTCCTGGATTTTAACGATAAGGGTGAGGTATCATACACCTTGCATTATCTCACCATTTTCTTGCGACCATCCACATGCTTGATGATAATCCGCTGCCAGAAAGAAATTCCTGAAACGATTCGCCCAAGTCTGCCCACTTATCAACAAGCACTTGCTTCAGAAAAATATTATGCGAAATATCGTATTCACCCGAAAGGATCCGGTTTCTGACCAGTTCCGCATCAAGCTTACCAGGGGTCAAAACTTCCAGGATTTCAAAGCCACAGGATTTCAATAAAAGACTGAATGATCCGGGATTAAAATAATTGAGATGCTGGTGATCTACATTGCTGCATAATGAGCCCAGGGTGATAAAATCAAACCCTTTCCCATTTGGGCATGTTGCGACAAAAAGACCACCCGGCTTCAGAAAACTCCTGCACTGCATGATAAATTCTCTCGGTGAAAAGGTATGTTCAATGACCTCGAAATTGGCAACAACATCGTATCTTTCATCGTCCTGTACGACAATGTCCTCCATGAGATTCTCAATAATATCGATGCCTTTTTCCTTACACGTTTGAGCAAGATCTGGCGTTGGTTCAACCCCTACGATCCTTCTGAACCGGTTTCGTGATTTCATCTCAAGACAAAACATGCCAAATGCCGCGCCAATTTCCAGTAACGAGTCCGTCTTAACCTGATAGGTATCGCAAAATTTCAACACCCTCTCAACTCTCGGTACAAATATCTTCTCTCTCCTCACACTTTCAGAAGCTGGGAAAATATAGGTATTCCAATACGGGTAAAAAACAGACCCTCTATAAAACCAATCCAAAACCTCTCTTGAGGGTCGGGGATTAATGTACATGGTTTCACACCCGGAACATTCAACATAATTGAATCCTACTTTTTCAAATTTTTTTTGTGACTTATTTGACCCACAGGCAGGACAGTCCACGCAAACAAAGTCATTCCTTCTGGTCAGCATCCTACCGGCATCGATCAAAGCCAATTTTCTCGCCTCACCCATGAGTTGCTGAGGGCGTATATCATTTTCATTGAATGTAAGCGTTTTCATATTTTTCTCTCGGTACTGAACATGAAATATTCACTGCAGAAACTTCTCCCCTTTAACAACATTTATCGTGTTAATGGCGGCTTTTACCTTCTCACACTACAGTCAGGAATACTGGTCTTTGTATTTGACAGAAACCAAAACAACCGGATTTCTTCAAAGCTTATCATACAGCAGCGGTTCTTGAAACCGTATAGAGTGCCTTTGCAAACTCAACGTCTTCATAGGTATCAATGTCAACCGCGGCCTTCCAGTCCATCGGAAAAAACCTGTAGTCATTTCCATAAAAGGTGTTTTCCTGCAACAACTTGTCAACCCTTGCAATCCAGATCGCCCCGGTCGGGCAGTAGAGCGCGTCGAGATCCTGCGACCTTTTCTTCAGGGCTTCAGGAAAAATGAATTCCGGCCTGTGATCGCTGTTGATCTTAGCCGCCCACCAGGGGTTCATCCAGCCGAATCTGAAAGCGCTCAATTGAAAACAAAAATCATGTTTGACGAAATTATGGTACGCTTCTCCTATTTCCGCACTCCCCCGCAAAGGACAATTAGCCATAAGCTGGATCACAACATCATATTCCTCATTCCAAAACTTTCCGGCCTGTTTCAGGGCGCTGATTGTAGCTGCGCTGACAGGGGACACATCATCGCTTGCCTCTTTTCTCAGAAAGGGGACCTCAATGCCGTGTCCCGTTGCAACAGCAGCAACCTTTTCATCATCGGTACTTACCACGATCCGCTGGAAAATACCTGCTCTCAAGGCCGCCTCGATCGTCCATACAATCAACGGTTTCCCCATGAAATTCATAAGGTTTTTTCCGGGGATGCGTTTTGATCCACCTCTTGCAGGAATAACGGCAACGGTCTTTATCTTTGTCATGCCCGTCAACCCATCTTCAGGACATTGACCGCATTTCTGTACTGCTCCCATTGCCCAACATCAATCCACGATTTTTCAGGAACAGGGTAAACACCAATTCTACGCTTCTGATTCTGCAGGTCGGCAATAAGGTCGGTCATGTTATAAAAGGTATTCTCAGGAATCAGTCCCAGGACATTGGGATTTAAGATATACATACCCGTATTTACCAGAAAATTTGCCTCTGGTTTTTCGATGATCCTTTTTAGAACACCCCCGTCGTCGATTTCACATACTCCATAAGGGATCGTTTGATAATGCAGAGAGGCGACTATGGTAAGCTCAAAACCGCCATTTATGTGAAAATCATAGATTTCAGTATAATTATCATTGATAATAATGTCGCAATTGGAAACAAAAAAAGGCTTTTTCGTCCTGTGTTCAAGATTTTTCAGTGCACCGGCAGTACCTAGGGGCTTATCTTCCTCAAGATAATTTATCTGGTAGCCGCTTTGTTGTTCCTCAAAATAGGCTTTGATCATCCTGGCTTTGTGATTTACCGATATCAGAAAATGGTTCATTCCATATTCAAGATATTTGTCCATGATCAGTTCGATCATGCCTTTGTCTCCTATCGGAATAAGCGCTTTCGGAAGGATTGCGGTAAAAGGATCCAAACGGGTACCCAGCCCGCCGGCCATGATTACAACCAGATTGTCCAGCTTCTTTTTCCGGCTGTTCATCTCGCCATAGGAAATAAGGTCTTTTTCAGTTATGATATCAACCAATTTGTCGCCTTTCAAAACCGGCAGATGCTTGATATTTTTCCCCTCCAGGAAAAGATTCACTGCGTCTGCTCTAGAATAGCCTGCCGTTAAGTATTTGTAGTGCCTGTTGGCTATCTCCATTACATTTCCTTCGAGATTAATCCCGTTCAGGATAGACCTCCGGAAATCACCGTCGGTAATAATACCAACAACCGTATCCTCATTATTAACAACGACGCAAAATCCCAGCCCCCCTGTGTCCAGTTGTTTTATTGCCTTCTTGATGCTCGAATCAGATCTTACCTTGTATTTGTCAATGGCACTATTCAGCATTCCAACTTTTCCTGCTTTTCCGATGAATCGTAAAAGTCATCGAAACAACCGTTAAATCAAATCTTTCCAGAGTATCAGTTCGTCAGTTCCAATGTCCTTCTTTGTCTTTCTGCCAATGACATATTTCGATTCGGCAGGCGCGATACCAGTCCCAGGCCTCTTGAAATCGATGTCGCTTTCCCGGATAACCTCTCCGGCCTTAATCGTCCTGGTTGTTACAATGCTTCTTCTGAATGCGGCTTTCCGCTCTTCATCCTCCTCACACCTGAATCGAAAACTGCCCATAGCCCTTTGAATCCGTTTTGATTCTCCACAGATTATCTCCAATTCCTCTGGTGTTGCGGATATCTTATGGTCCCAGCCGAAAAGGTTCTTGTCCAGCGTGAAATGTTTTTCTATGATGCATGCCCCTTTTGCAACTGCAGCCAGGGGGACGGAAAATCCAAACGTATGGTCTGAAAATCCGATGGGATAGGGATAGATCTTTTGCAATGATTCTATGTTATTGAGATTAACATCCTCATCTTTCGGAGGGTATAGTGCTACACAGTGGAGCACCACGATCTGATTATTCCCGGCATTCTCAATCGTCCTTACGGCCCTGTCTATCTCATAAAATTCACTTAACCCCGTTGCAAGGACAACCGGCAGTCCTTTCTTTGCAAGGTATTCTAAAAAAGGATAATTGTTCAGGTCCATAGAGGCAACCTTGATAAACGGACTTTGTAATTCATCAACCAGAAAATCAACCTCTCTTTTCGAAAACGGAGTTGATGTGCAATCGATCCCTACCTCGTCAGAAAATCTTTTCATATCGAGCAGTTCCTGTTCAGAGATGGAAAACTCCTTAACGATTCTCTCCAGGGTATAATCCGTCCTGTTCCGGTAATCGTCTTTCAGGAAATAATTATCCTCATAAACTTTTTTTGAGAAGATGGTTTCCTTCGACCAGCTCTGGAATTTCACACAGTCTGCGCCAGATTCTTTCGCTGCAATGATAAGCTTTTTCGCAAGCTCCTTGTCGCCATTATGATTTGAGCCAAGCTCTGCTATGATATACGGCTCACAAAAATTAAAGACCTCCTTCTTGTCGGTTAGCTTTATCTTCATTCATACCTCTACTAATTTTATCTCTTCCCACCAGAAAGGGTTTTTTATTTGCAAATCTGTAATTCTTTTAAGATACAAATCTAAAAACTGCGCATTTGATGTCAGCAGGTCTTTCAGTTTTTTAGATCGCTCATATAATGGAGAATAACGAAAATCGATCCCGGCCATTCTTTTATAATGAGCTACCTTTACCATTATTCCTTTTAATACAGCATCTTTGGACAACGTCTTTATCCCAACAATATTTCTTTCATGTTGCCTATAATACGTCGTTGTATCGTTTGTAAATACAGCTCTGACACCATCTGCCAAGAGCTGAGCGAAAATACACCAGTCTATCGCTATCAGGTCTTCTTCTATAGTTAGGTTACTTATCAGGCTGCCCTTTATCGCCGTATTTGACATCCCGAAGATGTTTTTATCCTGGACATAATCGTAACGAATAATATCCCGGTTCCCGATCCTTCTTGATAAATACCCTTTTTCCAAATTTCTTTTGTTTTCATCCACCAGATCAAGGTCGTTAACTACGATATCAAAATCTTTTAAAAGAGAAGCAGAAACCTCAATTCTGTTTTCTGCGAAATAATCATCTGCATCCCCAAATACAATGAAATCATATCTTTTTCTAGAGACATAGTTGATTCCGAATTCTCTTATTTTTGCCGGTGTCCCTTGAAAGGAAATATCAGTAATAGGTAAATCCCCGAACCTCCTCTTGTAGACGCTGAAACCAGGAAGTCCATCATTAATAATAAAGACATCGAATTCCTTAACCGTCTGATTTTGCAATGAGGTAAAAAAATCATCCAAATACTGCTCTACAGAAGGAAAAACTACGGTAAAAAAAACGATATTATTCACGGTCAATTCTTTTTACTGGGTTTCCGGCATAAGTACCGCTTCTGCTCAGTGACTTAATAACAACAGAACCAGCACCTATTATGGACTTACCTGCAATAGTTATATTATGAGCCAACACGCTGTTACTGCCAATAAATGTCCCTTCACCGATAACACATTCGCCGTTGACAATGGCACCCGTCGAAATATGGCAATGCTTTTCAATGACAGCATCATGCTCCACGATAGCGCCGGTATTAACGATACAATTTTCACCTATTTTGACATTTGCACCGATGCATGCCTTATACATTATGATTGTCCCGTCAGCTATTGAAGCATACTTCGACACATGAGCATCAGGTGAAACAATAACCGGAAAAATCGCTCCTCTTTCCTTCAAATAGTCATATTTCTCTATCCTCTTGCCAGGGTCTTTTATGTGGCCAAGAGTAATAAGAAAGTTCCGGTAATCTTTTACAAACTTCGGCAGTCCTTCATCACTTCCAAAAATTTCATAACCGAATATTTTGGTCCCTCTCTTCTCTTTTATATCAATTATGCCTGCGACTCTGAATTTGCCCGCAGCCTCGATTACCTCTATACAGGCCTTGCAATGCCCACCCCCGCCGATGAGAACGATCTCTTCCATCACACCCTCGCGCTGCTTGGAATATTGACGACCCGCTCTTCCAGCCAGACGGCATTATCCAGACTCATATTTTGGCATCCTTTGTACATTTCGAGACTGTTCATAAGGGCCCAGATCGGTCTTGCCATCACGCCGTTTGTATTCGCGTATTCCAAAAAGGCGTCCCGCTCTGCCTTATCTTTCAGGATAATTGCATTGAGCCAGTAATTTGATCGTGCGTTGGCTGGTTCAACAAAAAATGGTATATCGTGTTTTTCGAAAAAATTCCGGTAATGCTTTGCAATCGTGCGTTTGGACTCCAGAAAAACAGGCAGTTGTTCCATCTGGGCGCACCCAAGGGCAGCGTTGATATTGGGCATGCGGTAATTATAGCCAACCTCGTCATGAACAAATATCCACTTATGCGGAAGCCGTGAGGTCGTAGTGATATGTTTTGCGCGCCTTGCAAGGTCTTTATCATCCGTGATAATCATGCCGCCTCCGCCTGTGGTTATGATCTTGTTTCCGTTAAAGCTGAGAACACCAAGGCTGCCAAATGTCCCGGTATGCTTCCCCTTATAAAAACTTCCCAATGACTCTGCCGCGTCCTCAATCAATACAATCCTGCGCCGGTCGCAGATATCTCTGATCAGATCTATCTTTACCGGGTGCCCAAAGATGTGCACCGGAACACAGGCCCTTATTTTACAACCGCTTTTTTTGTTGTAGCACCCATCGTCTTTTTGAACAGTGCAGGTTCTCAGGAATTCCTCCAGTTTTTCAGGGCTCATGCCGAACGTGTCCCTGTCGCTATCAATAAATACCGGTCTTCCGCCGGCATAGACTATGGCATTTGAAGTTGCAACAAAGGTCAGCGCCTGGGTTAAGACTTCTTCATCACGTCCGATCCCGGCAACAATCAGCGCAGCATGCAGGGCTGAGGTGCCGTTGACCGTTGCAACCGCATATTTCGCCCCCACGTAATCAGCTACCATTGATTCAAACCGGTTCACATACTCCCCGACAGAGGATACAAATGTTGAATCAATGCACCCGGTAACATAGCTTTTCTCATTCCCTATAAATCTGGGCTCATGAAGAGGAACAGATGCAGGATTTCCGTACAGGTCTTTTATAAAATTCACCACCTGCTCAAACATTGTATATTTCAGCCTTATACCTGCTCAGGTTTTTCGGGTCAGTAAACCAGGCAATCGTCTTTTCAAGCCCCTCACGCAGCGGATACTTCAGTTCAAAACCCGTAAGGCTTTTCAGTGTGCTGTTGTCACACCACAGCCTGAACACCTCCGATTTTTTGGGTCTGATGCGCTCCTTATCGGTAAGGAAAGCCATATCACTCTGCATGAGTTCTTTGATCAGGCGGAGGGTATCTCCTATCGATATTTCGTAATGAGAGCCAATGTTAACAACCTTGCCCACGGCCTCATCACATTCAGCAAGGGCGATAAACCCCCGGCAGGTGTCTTCCACATAAGTAAAATCCCTGGTAGGTGTCACGTCACCAAGCTTTATCTCTTTTGTTCCCTTTGCAATCTGGGTGATTATCGTCGGTATAACGGCCCTCGCCGACTGCCTTGGCCCATAGGTATTAAAGGGCCTGGCTATTATCAAAGGAAGCCCAAACGCATTGTAAAAACTCATGGCTATCGCATCGGCGCCGATCTTACTTGCGCTGTATGGTGATTGCGGCTGCAGCGGATGTTTTTCATCAATAGGGACATACTGAGCCGTGCCATACACCTCGCTGGTAGAGGTATGGATTACCTTCTCCACCCCCAATTCCCTTGCAGCCTGAACAATGTTGAGTGTTCCCCTGACGTTTGTGTCGATATACGTATCCGGCAAATGGTAAGAGTACGGGATGGCGATCAGTGCGGCAAGATGAAGAACAATATCGCATCCTTTCATAGCCTCTTTCACACCATGCGGATCCCGAATGTCTCCGGGAAATACCTCAAGGGACCTCCTGATTTCAAGCGGCACTTCATCCAGCCAACCCCAGGAATTAAAAGAATTGTACCGAACAAAGGCACGGACACGATACCCTCGCCTCACGAGTTCTTCACTGAGGTGAGAACCAATAAAGCCACCTGCCCCGGTAACAAAAATCGTTGTGTTCTTGTTTTTCATAATGAATACCTTAGGCAATACCTGCAACAGCCTCTATGCTGATTTCCAGATACTTCTGCTTAGCACGCCATACCTCTTATACCTTACATAGTCAACATAATGACCAGTAAGCGTGTTATCCGGCATAACTTCAATCTCCAGGGCAGGCATGATTAAATCATCCTGCGTCTGGCACTGGCTGTTGATCCATACACCAACCCGATAATTGTCAGGCAACAAGGTGAGATGCGGAATTTCCACTTTTATGAACTGCCTTCCCAGCTTAAAAGCATGAAATCCCTCTATTCTGCTGGAATAAACCCCGTATATCGCATCACCAAACCCTACAAAATAGAAAGTCAGCTCGATATCGGGCACCAGTTTAAAGAGTTCAAATTCAATCTTAACACAAAGCGTGGAATCCATTTTGACGACACCGGTTGTCGTATCATTCTCATCTCTTGTTTCAATGCTCAGAAGTTGTGCAAATTCCCTTGGCCCCTGCCGCGCATCGGTCTTATCCTCAAGATTGGCAAAACCCTTTACAAGATCAGCAATAGCTAAATACTGATGAATTCCTTCTTCCACGCTCCCCAGGAACTTTTGCCTTCCTTGTTTTAATAACACGACTTTTGAGCAGAGGGCAGAAATCGCTCCCATATTATGACTCACGAAGAGCACCGTCCGGCCTTCTTTTGCGGACACATCCTCCATTTTACCCAAACACTTCTTCTGGAACTGGGCATCACCCACGGCCAACACCTCATCAACGATGAGGATCTCCGGCTCAAGATGGGCAGCAACGGCAAAAGCCAAACGAACATACATTCCTGAAGAGTATCTTTTAACGGGGGTATCGAGAAATTTTTCCACCTCGGCAAAATCAACAATCTCGTCAAACTTTTTTTTAATTTCCGCCTTGCTCATTCCGAGGACAGCGCCGTTCAGGAATATGTTTTCCCGTCCGGTTAATTCAGGATGAAATCCGGTGCCAACCTCAAGCAGACTCGCTACCCTACCTTTTATGGTAACCCGGCCGGTCGTTGGCTCGGTAATCCGGCTTAATATCTTCAGCAGCGTCGTTTTCCCGGCACCGTTGCGACCAATAATCCCGACCCGGCCTCCCTGGTTAATCTCAAACGATACCTCTTTCAAAGCCCAGAACTCTTCATGTGTGGGATCGGCGAAATGTGAGCGGTGAAAGGTAAAAGGTGAAACGATTTTTTCCTTAATACCTCTGAACTTATCACTAATCACATCCCGCAAGGCTGTATAGCGTTCCTGTTTCTGATGAGAAAGGATATATTTCTTGCTTAAACTTTCAACCTTGATTACCGTATTGCTCACAATTTTTGTTAAATATGAAAATTTATTGAAAAAAGTGAAATGTGAAATGTTAACACATACAACAAAGATCAACTTATTGACCTTGACAGGCCGTATATCATTTTAGAAATCAGGGTTGCTTTGTTCATAAGTTCATGTATAGGAATTTCAATGTAAGATTGTAGGATGGGGGTTTATCCTCCGCCATTGGCCAACCGCAAGGGTCGGCGCTACAAACAAAGAAAAAACCGTTGGTTTTGCAAAACCAAACCTAATTCAATCACTCTCTTAATAGTTCAATTCCCGCATGTTTAATTTCATGCACTATGGGAGTTAGTTCATCCTTAAATTCTTCCTTTGAAAAACATATGGGTTCTATAGCTGGATTAAACTCCTGGGCCTCATGAAAGACATCAAAAGCTTCATCAAATAAACCAGACTGGTCAAGGTGGTCAAAAACAAGAGCCAGATCTATATCGCTTGAAGCACTGGCAGTCCCTTTGGCATAAGAACCAAAAAAATATGCCTGTTTCAGGGAATGCCTGGAGCGTATTTTCTGGAGAAATTCGTCTATAATTCTATTGATTTGATCCTTAGTGTACACCATTCGGTAACCTCCTTGGCAAAATTCAGAAATTCCTTTGCAACTTCAGACGTTATTTTATTCTGAAGTATAGTTATATCTTCCTTGTATCTGGCATTAAGATAGTATTGACTAAGAAAATCTATCTTTGTCCACCAATCATCAGGAAAATCCCTGATGCTCCCGGTAATATTCAGAAGTCTTCTGAGGTTGTGTTCAAATGGGATTATTTTCCCCTCAGCCTCAATCAATGCCTTAACCACCTTTTCGATTGCCTGCTGAGCCATATAAACCACGTATATATACCTGCCCGTCTTATACATAGCCGCTGCTGTTTCCATGTCATACTTTACACGCCCAAGCCATGCTTCTATATGTTTCTACGTTTAGAATCATTCATTTTTCACTTTTCCCAGTCTATATCACATCTGCAAAAACACGTTCGGTTTTACGGAAATATCGTAGCCCGAAGATGAACACCAACAGGGTTAAGACTGTTGAGAGAAGAAGCCCCGGCCAGTAAATATGCGTGCTACCGCCAAGAATCGCCCACCGAAACCCATCGATTACCCCCACCATCGGGTTCAGGGAATACCAGAGCCGCCATTGCTCTGGCACTACCGCTGTACTGAAACCTACGGGAGAAATGTAAAGGCCAAACTGCACGATAAACGGCACAATATAGCGAAAATCACGGTATTTCACGTTCAGCGCTGCCAGCCAAAACCCAGAACCAAGCGATGCAATCAGGGCCAGAAGCAGAAAGATGGGTAACGTAACGATTCGCCAGCTGGGGATAAATTGGCACCAAATCATCAGGACAACAAGGATAGCAAAAGAAATTATAAAATCCACCAAACTGACAATTACCGCGCTGGCCGGCATAATAATGCGCGGAAAATAGACCTTTGACAGCATATTCGCATTGGTAATCAGAGAATTGCTGCTCTCACTTAACGAGTTGGCAAAAAACTGCCAGGGAAGCATGGCCCCGTAGACCAGAATAGGGTAAGGAACTCCTTCTGACGGAAGCCTTGCCAGTTTTCCAAACACTATCGTAAAGACAATCATCGTCAGCAACGGCCTGATGACGCTCCAGGCAATGCCAATGACCGTTTGTTTGTAACGCACCAGGATGTCGCGCCACGACAGGAAGTAAAACAACTCGCGGAAACGCCACAGGTCTTTCCAGTAATGGAGCTCCGTGCGTCCTGCTTCGATTACCAAAGTATATTCCGATTGATTACTCATTTTCTGCCCCATTTATCCGAAAAAATCACACACCACATCCATGCGTCACATCGCATCAATACGTAACTAAAAAGCAGGTGTGGAATTTTGATAGTGAGACCTGCTGTCCGTATGCCGATATCTATTGCAGCAAGCCGCAATCAAGTCCCCAGAATAAAGGGGGATTCAGGGGGTTGTAAAAAACTTACGAAAAAAAGAAAGATTTTACACGGTAATGCTATACTTGAACAAACAACAAAGAATTTGAAAAAAGTTTGCTTTAAAAAATATTATACACCTTTTTATTATCGTATTGCAACCATTCTTTCGCTTGCTGTCAACAGCTTTGCCTTAGATTTGGCGATGGGTAGGAACAAACTTGTGGGTACAGGAACATTATGAACCAGTCTATCACACACTCACCAGCAGCTATCTCAGACTGTATGGCATTTCGTCTGCAGTCTTGACCTACAGAAACCAAAGCAAATGGAACACTGGCAAGCGGGAGAAATTTTGGGGTGGAGTATCCTGGAAATGGGAGGAGATGACAGTAAAACAATCCAGTCTCAGGAGTGCCTTTCGTGAAAAGGTTAGGAGGGACGAAGCATTTGCCTATTTGGGGATGGACATGTTTGTGTCAATTACATCAAATGCTTCGCCCCTACGATTAACCGCAAACAAAAGCAGCCAGGCGCTACTCTAAATTAATACCCATCGGGAATCAATGCAAAAAATCTGAAACGACAAATATTATCGAGCCTCTCTTTTTGATATGAGACAGCGCTCATTATGGCAATAGACCATAAACCCGAAGAGCGAAGGAAAACTTCACTCTCCGGATCATCAGGTTTAATTGTTAAAAATGTCCAGCACCTCCTGATCACTCAATGCCCTCCGGTAAAGCCGAACGTCGTCAAGGATGCCGTTAAAATACCCTGCATTCACCCGTGAATGGCCTATCCTCATGTCCGTGTACGCCGTCAACGGCACTACCGTGTTCCCCGCCGGATGGGTTTGGGTATTCACCAGTTGACCATTTACGTATAACTTTTGTTCTCCCGTTGTCTTGTTATATGTACCGGTAACATGGTACCAGCTTCCCACAGAATTACCCAAATTCCCCTGGGCCATTTGCATGATTCTTGTGCCGCTTCCATCCTGTGTCACCACGACAAACTGAAGCGTATTGGGATTGCCTGATGGAAATCTCAGTTCAAATCCCTCACGGAGTTGTGCATTGGAACTGTTCCTGAATCCGCTGAAGATGGCGTCATTCCGCGTCGTATCATTGGCATTCTTATAGCACCACGCCGTAACGGAAATCTCATCGTTGTTGATCCTGGGGACGGTTACATGATCATCTACCCCATCAAATCTCAGTCCATTTGCAATCGGCGCCCCCGTCCATATCGCTCCGCCATTGATGGCACCATGATTGCCATTACCCGAAGAATCTCCTGCAATCGTCCCCGATCCTTCATCAAGGGCGTAGTGCACCTGCAGGTCTCCGGTGAAGGCATGGTATAAGGTGCGGATTTCCCAGTCACTCAAGGGCCGGTTGTACAGACGGACGTCATCAATAACGCCGTTGAAATAACCATTATTCACCCGTGAATGTCCTATCCTCATGTCAGGGTAATAGATCATGGGTACGACAGTATTTCCCACCGGATGGGTCTGAGTATGAACGAGTTCTCCATTTACATACAACGTTTGTTGCCCCGTTGTCTTGTTATAGATGCCAACGGCATGGTACCAGCTTCCTATCGAGGTAAGGAGATTCCTTCGGGTAGTCCGTGTCGTCCTGTTCCCGCTCCTGTCTTGTGTCACGAGGACAAACTCAAGGGTATCCGGGGCACCTGCAGGAAACCGCAATTCAAACCCCTCCCGAAGTTGCAGATTTGAGTTGCTTCTGAATCCGCTAAAAATGGCAACATTCCGTGTTGTATAGATTGTTGCATTAATTAAGTTAATAATTAGTTTCATTGCTAGATAAAATGTTGTAAAATAGGAGCATGAAAGATGACGGAAGGAAGCTGTCAAGGGAGGTATTGGAGTCTTATCGAATCCG